>Ga0172373_10000038_pt1 | contig 186122 bp, 128 predicted proteins | sample Lak10m_2_FD_114546 | JGI IMG/M metagenome (GOLD analysis project Ga0172373, IMG submission 114546) | Freshwater microbial communities from Kabuno Bay, South-Kivu, Congo - kab_092012_10m | ecosystem: Environmental > Aquatic > Freshwater > Lake | place: Democratic Republic of the Congo... | reverse complement strand
CTTTGACCACGTCACCAGCGCGGAGACGTGCGTGAACGACAACCTCGTCGTCCACGATCGTGTGCGAGACGACCTCGAAGCTCCACGATGGCAGCGCGACGTTGAGCCGCTCGATCACGTCTGCGACTTCAACGTATGCCAGCTGTTGTCCCGAGCGGCCCTGTCTGCTTCGGATCTGATCCGCGCGAAAGGGCGCGGTCAGGTTGTTCTTCTCGTCGGGCATGTTCACCTCCCGAGGGTGAGGCCAGCGACATGCTGGTCTGCTCCTCATCGGTGTTATGCCCGTCGACGCGCAGCTTCTTCAGTCCGCCATCGGTGATGCGCCTGCTGATACACCCGCGGTGACGCCGGATGCGCCAGTGGCAGCAGGGAAGCACGGGACCCGGCGATGCCGATACTGTGGTGAATACCGTAGGAATGAACGTTGAGTTTGCGGGGAACTTCGCCACCGCCATCAACAATCTCGCGCACAACGCGCAGGGCGGCGTTGCCAAGAGTGACGACGAGCGCCGGGGCACACGCAGCCAGCTCGTCGGTGAGCCGTTTGCGGTGGAGCCGTAGCGCCTCCTCGACAATGGCGTCCTCTGACGGATGGTCACCGAGCCGCGCCGCAGGAAGACCAACGCTGAGCGCGAATGGTGCGTAAGTGTCATCGAGGCGCCGCGTCGCGCCGGTGCTCGCGCGATACGTGTCGAGGCAATCGCTCACCCAGGCGTCGGCGTGCGCCGCGCCCAGTGCGGCGAGGACCATGTCCCTCACCCACACCCCGGAAGATCCGTTGAGCTCCCCCACGGTGCCCACGTAGCCCCAGGCCGCGTTGAAGCCGACGCGCGCGACCCACGATGCGACTCGCTCGGCTTCGTCAGTGCCATCCCAAAACGGTGTTGGCTCGTCGTCGACCGGGATGGCGCGAACCCGACTCCATGGTTGCGGAGGCGTCCAGTCGACGTGCAGCGCGCTCGGATAAGCCCCGAGAACAAAGATCGATCGGGCCGTGTTCGCCGAGGGTGGCCGTGGTGTCAGCACAGCACCGAACGGGTAGCGCCCGCTCGCGTTCACGGAGCGTCGCCGACGCGAAACGCGAAGTCATCGGCGCTGGAAGAGTAACCGACGAGACGGATCCCCTTGGTGGCGAGCTCGCGTTCTCTCGGGTCGATGGTCCCGCCTGCGGTCGGCCAGACGATCCACCTCTCGCACGCAGCCGAGAACGCCACTGTGGATCCGAGGAGCGCCGAGAACAAGTCCGCGAAGAGGTCGGCGTTCTCATCGACGCTGGCCGCGTACGCGCCGACCTGTTCTACGAGCCTCGCCATCTCTCGACCGCTTTTGAGCTCGATGGCGACAGGGACCATGCGGTTGCCGTCCACCCGCAACGCGAGCACGTCGCACACGAGGCGCCCGCCGCTGGCATCCGGCAGGGCAATCTCGTCGGTGACAAAGAGCAGCTCGACCGGGGTCTTCGTCGCGCGCGAGGCGTCGTTGAGCGGCAAGATGCGCCGCTGGTTGCACTGTGCGGTGCGGATCAGGAACGACTGCAGCGCCTTCTCGGGCGTTCGCCTACCTTGGTCAACGTCGCGGCAGCTCTTCGCGAACTCCGCCTCGAAGTTGGCGGACAGGTGCTGCAGGTTGCGCACACCCGACCGACCGCGTTGTGGCCGGGAGGGCAGCAAGCCCACCAACGCTACGCCCGTCGACGAGGGACGGAAGTGAACGCGATCTCCATGTGCGTCAAGGAGCGGCTGGAGGTCGGCGCGAATCTTCCTTGCCCATGCGGTGACGGCGACGAGATGCGCCCTCTGCACGGCCACTTTGGTCACGCCTTCGACCCCAGAGCAGCGGAGAGCGAAAGAAGAACCTCCGCGTCGACCGAGGCATACGCGCGTTGGCGATCGGTCAGCGGCCGTCGCGCCCAGTTGCTGGTCTGCTCGCGCTTGTCGAGCGCAATGCCGAGCTCGCGTGCACACACCGCTTTCAAACCGTGTCCACCCTCGACGCTGCCGCGCACCTTGCGCGACAGTGCGAGCGTGTCGACGACCGGTTCGATGTTGATTCCGAAGCGCTTGAACACCGCCCGCTCGAACGCGGCGTTGTGGATGACCTTGGTGACGCGTTCGTCCTGGAGCAGTGCCGCGAGCGGTTCGAGGTTCGCCACCTCCAGCGCGTCGATGACGTAGATGATGTCGGCGCCGGCGATCTGCACGAGGCACAACGTGCGGCTCGCCAGCGTCGTCTCCACGTCGAGGCCGATCATCTTCTCTGCGCGCAGGCGCTCACATGCGGCGGCGAGCGCGGCGTCGGTCGCGACCCACTCAACAGGCCGTGTCGGTTTCACCGATGGAGGCGCCTCGGCCTCCTCCGGCGGACCCGCGAGCTCGGGCGCCGTGGGCGCGCGGAGACCGACCGGCACGCGAGCCAAGGGACCGGCGTCGTCGGCACCGGCCACCCAGCGCCAGGCGCCGGCGACGTCGAGCAGGTAGTCGGCGAGCATCTCGCGCTCGACCCATGGCGGCACGAGCGCCTGGAACTTGCTCAGGCGGTAGTTCGGCAGCGTGCCCGCAACGGCACGCCACATCTCCTCGTCTTCCCAGAAGTCGAGATCGGCGAGCCGACGAACGGCGTCCCGGAACTCGTCCTGCTTCCAGTCGCCGCGCACCTTCACGAGGAAGTTGTCCGGGACCACCTGCCAGCCAGGATTCAGCGCCTGCAGCGCGTAGCGCAGAGTGCTGTTGATGCGGCCACCCGCGAACGTCCACCAACGAATCTCGTCACCGTCGAACTCCACGCCGCCGCGTGCGGGCTTCAGCACTTCGGCGAAGTCCTCGCGCTTGTTGCGCAGGAGCATGAGGGCTTCGTCTGTCAGAAAGGCCGGTTCGTCGCTCGACGTGAGGACCCTGAGCGTCGCCTGGCAGACCTCGAAGCCGAGGAACTGCGGCAAGAACCCACCCCACGTGGGCTCTCGACCACGCGGGGCCGACTTCACCTTCACGATTCGATCGTTGTGGTGGATGACGTTCACCACCCACGCGCGTCCGCCGAGAAGGAAACAGCTCACCCCCTCGACGAGCCGGTCGACGAAGGCCTGCGTCAGCGTGCCGAGCTGTCCTCCCGCGTCCTGCTCCACCGTGTAGCTCTGCGGGCTCGTGAAGACCGCGTACAACTCCATGAAGTTCTTGCGGCCAAAACGCCGCTCGGCCTTGGGCCCAATCAACAGACGCCCCGTGAGGAGCACGAGAGACTGGTCACGAAGCATCCACGCGACAAGACGGTCGAACTCGGCGCGGTGGATGCCTCGGAAATCCGGCACCCTCGACAAGTGGGCCCACGCGTCGTCGGCGGTGATGCCATCATTCGCCAGGGACAGCGCGAGGAGCTGATGCACAAGCACCGGCCAGCATCGGTCCTTGACGTCGACACTCTCGACCCAGCCGACGCGAGCCAGATCGATGAGCGCGATGGCCTGAAGCACCGCGTCTTCGCTCTCGCAGAAGAACGTGGTGTTGGCCGCTTTGCCGGCGCGTCGCCCGGTGCGGCCCATGCGCTGCAGGAACGCGGTCACCGTATCTGGCGCCTCGGCCTGCAGAACAAGGTCGAGGTCGCCGACGTCGATGCCGAGCTCCAGTGTGGACGTGCAGGCGATGCACGCATCGGTCCCCTTGTGGAAGCGCTCTTCGGCGAGGAGGCGCTCTTCCTTGGAGACGGCGCTGTGGTGAACGAAGACCTCAGTGCCGGCCCCGCGCATGTTCTCGGCGACAGCTTCGGTCATCGCGCGGGACTGGCAGAAGAACAGGCTCTTCTTTCCTCGGGCGACCTTTGCCGCATCTGCAGCGAGCGACGGCAGGTCCGGCCTGCGGACCACGAGGAGCTGGCGCTGAGCCTTCGCCTTGGGAGGATCGACGACGACACCGGCGCGCTTGGAGGTTCCCTGCAGCCAACCGAGGATGGCTTCGGGATTGCCGACCGTGGCGCTGAGACCCACGCGCTGAAGGTCGTGCTCTGACACTGCTGCGATTCGTTCGGCCACGCTCATCAGGTGCGCGCCGCGATCCGTGCCGGCCAGCGCGTGGACCTCATCGACGATGAGCATGCGGACGTTCCGGAACAACTTCCGCGCGTCGATGCGCTGCGAGACCAGCATCACCTCCAACGACTCCGGCGTCGTCATCAGGAGATCGGCAGGCTCGCGCAAGAACTGCTTTCGCTCAGCGTCGGTGACGTCGCCGTGCCAGGCGAACCGCTTCAGGCCGACCATCTCGGTGTAGAGCCCGAGGCGCTCGCTCTGGTTGTTCAGCAACGCCTTGATGGGGGCGACGTAGATGGCGCCTACGCCGTCGAGCTGGCGTTCCAACAAGAGGGAGAGCGTCGGGAAGATCGACGCCTCGGTCTTCCCGCCCGCCGTCGGCGCGAGCACGACGGCGTTCTGACCGGCGAGGATGGCCTCGCCTGCCTGCTCCTGCACGGGCCGCAGGCTCGACCACCCGAGGCGCGTGCCGATGGCCTCCTGGAGTCGAGGAGCGAGGCGCGCGAAGACGCTCATGGGGACACGCCCATCCTGCTCACCACGCGTCTTCCTGCGGCACGGGCTCGTCGTCATTCAGATCGGCGCCGACCAGGGAGGCTCCCGTGAGCGCGTGCTGCTCCTCGGCGCGCAGGGTCGGCGGTTGCGGCATCTTGAAGCCGTACTCGGTGGCGGGATCGTAGTCGGCGTGCTCCTCGACGAGGTCCATCTGGGTGACGAACTCGCGCAGGAACTGGCGAGGAACGACGCCGACGTCGCCCTTGAACCCTGCTGTCACCTCAGCGACGAGTCGGTCGATGAACGCGTCCGAGATGGCGCGCTCCAGGCGTCCTCGATCCTTCGTCGGGAACAGCTCTCGCAGTCGCAGCGCCACGGCCTTGAGGCGCTCGGCGTCGAACGGCACGAGCTCCAGCTGGGCCTGACGCAGGCTCGCGAACCTGCCCTGCTTGATAAATCGGATGCGGTCACTCAGCGGCGCGAGCCCTGCGACCCCGTGGCGGGAGTCGAAGAAGTCCGGCGTGCCGGTGAAGAGCCAAAGGAGCCCGTGATAGTCGACGGAGGCGTCGGCGATCTGGCGGATGCCGTTCAACGACTTGTGCCGCGAGTCCGTCCGCATGCGCAGGATGGTCTCGGCCTCGTCGATGACGATGAGCATGCCCTTGTAGCCAGCGGCCTTCACGATCTCCAAGACGCCGCGCAGGTAGGCGAGCGCATCGCGGCTCCCGATCTCGCCCTTGATGCCCGCGGACTTCTTCGCGGCGGCTCCGACATTGCCGCTGCCGCAGAGCCACGAGATCAATGCGCCGGCCTCTGCAGCTTCGCCCGTCTGCTTGAGGTCGAAGATCGTCTGCACGACGCGCACGAAATCCTGCGGGACCGCGCCGCGCGTTGCCGCGTCGAGGTCGGCCTCCAGACGCTGACGAACCTTCGCGTCAAAGCCGTCAGCGTCGGCGTCCTCGCCGCCGCTGATGAGCGCGTCTTCGACGTTGCCGATCCAACGGTCGAGGATGTCCCCGAGCGCACCACGCGGACACGACGACGTGCCGAGCTCGGTCATCACCTTGCGGTAGACGTCATCGAAGCGGTGGAAGTGAAGGTCGTTGTCGGAGACGACGACGAAGCTGGTGGCGAATCCTTTATCTTGGGCGTCCGCGATGGCGAGGCGGGCAGTGAAGGTCTTGCCACACCCGTAGCCGCCCCGGAGAAACTTGATCGTGCCCTCGCCATCCCTCGCGAGATCGAGCTGGCGATGGATCTCGGCGCGACGCGGCTCGATCCCGACAGCGAACGCATCGATGCCCCGCTCAGGGACCAAGCCCTTGCGGAGCGACTCGAAGATGTGGCCGATGTCGCGCGAAGTGAGTTCGCTCATTCTTGATCCTTCCCGAGCATCGTCGCGTGGCCGAGCGCGTGCACCCAGAGTTCGCCTTGATACCCGCGGAAGCACTCGTGACACTGCCGGAACTCGCCGACCCACCCGACGTCGGCACTGGCGATCCGAAGGCGCCACTCGGGCGTGGTGCCGGGGTCGACCATGAACTCGCCGAGGACACGGAGCGCACCAGCAAGGCTGCTTGTCGTGATGCCGACAACGTGGGTCTTGTCATCCACGCTGACGTTCCGCTCGGATTCGTCGTCAGTGCCCGTACCATCGCCGGAGGCGAGGTCCTTCAATGCCATCATGTGAAACGAGAGGTGCAGCGGATCGTACCCGGCTTCTTCGCTCATCGACGTCTCGGCCATCGCCTTCCTGAGCGCAGCCTCCACGTCACGGCCGAGTGGCGGCCGTTTCACTCCCTTGAGCATGTGGCCTTCCGCGGAGAACCACGCCCAACCTGCGAGGGCTGCGCTTGCCTGCGGCGTCCACAACTTCGACAGCAAGGACCCCGGCCTGGCACCGATTGGATGCAGGTCGCTCGGAAGTCCGAGCGCAAGAAGCCCCTTCGCGACGTCAGTCCAGCCAAGGTGAATCGCAAGCAGGTAGTAGAGCGAAAAGAAGTAGCCGCACTGCTTCTTCTTCGTCGCGGTGATTCGACGCGCAGGAGCATGCGCGGGGAGAGCCGCGTGGACGTCCGGAAGAAACTCCCACCATGGGTCATCTGGCCATTCCTTGGCGCTCAAGGCTCGCCTCCGTCGCGGACGTAGCGCTTGATGCCATTGACTACGTCGATCCGAACGCGGAACGGCGCGCGCGCGGCGTGTACCTCGAACTCTCGCGCGAACTTCCGCAGCTCGCGCTGGCTGCCGAGCATGGCCGCGAGCTCGGTCTCCGTGATGGAGGCGTGCGCGGCGAGATGTTGGAACGCCTGGCGCACGCCCGCCGTCGGGAGTTCCGCGAGCCATGCTGTCGAGCTGCTCGTTGGGGCTGCGCTGCTCGCCGGCGCCAGCGGCGTCACAGCGAAGCGCGCATCGGGCGTGGCCGCCTTCACCGCGGCATCGCCGCCCGTGTGGTGAAGCTCCACGCGCACGCGCGCATCAGTAGGTCCGAGCAACCGGAAGAACACCTCGAACGGGCGATTCACCTCGGCGTGGATCACCGTGCCCCCGAGACGCGCACCACCACGAACCTGCCCCACCTCGACGATCACCCCGTCAGGGGCGTCGAGTGCCTTCATCCCAAGCTCGATGCTCTTCTTCCCACCGAAGAGCTCGCTCGCAGAGACGGTGACGGTGGCCTTGAGGCAGTGCATGCCGGCGACGCCATCGAGAGCTTCCGCGGTGACCTCGTATTGGTGGGTATCGCTCCCGGCGGGCTGTTTGTGCACGAGCGTGAGGACGGGGATGACGCGCTCCTGGGGGCTGTTGCCACCGTGCACGAAGTTCTGCCCGCGCCCGCCCGTGTCGAACACTGTGACGGTTTCGGGGAACATCACGTGCCCCTCAACGCCGTCGTACCCGAGGTCCTTCAGCGCGACGCGCACCTCGCCGGTGTGGTCGGCAGGGACTTCCGAGAACACGTGTCGGCGCTTCGGATCGATCTTGCGGCCGTGCGCTTTCGCCTCGCCCATGCGGTCATCGAGGAGCAGGAAGCCGTGGTCGGACGTGATGACGAAGCGACGCACGCCGGCTTCGCGCAGGAGGCGCCACGCGGCGCGCAGGTCCTGCAGCACCTTGTCGAAGACCGATGCACCGACACCCTTCTCGCCGGCGTGGTCGATCTCCTGGCTGTGAACCACGAGCAGGCGCGCTTGCTCGACGGTCTTCTTGAGCGCTGCGGCCTCGCGCGTCAGCACATCGTGGAGCGAGAGCCAGGGGCAACCCTTGCCGCCGACGCGATCGAACATCGCGCGCTTGCGCGTGTCCGGATTGAACACGCGGTACTCACCGGCGCCAAAGCCCTTCACCGACTCGCTCTGCAGAACGGGCTTGAGGCGGCCGTGCTCTGCCACGGGCGCGAGCACGTTCATTCCCACTTCCGTGACGCTTGGCAGCTCGGCGAGGCGCGGCTTCAGCTGCTTCTGCGTCGCCGGAATCTCGCCGAGCGCATCGAACAGTTCCTGCGCCATCTCGAACCGGAGCGCGTCGACGACGAAATAGGCCGTCACGTCCGTCGCGGACGGGCTGTCGATGACCATCGGCTTCACGACCTGATCAAACAGGTTGCGCTGCTGCAACTCCGCGGATGGGAGGAAGCCGTTGTTGCGACACACCGCGTTCCAGTCCACGGCCCAGGCATCGGCCCACGTTCGCCACCGCGCGCGCATTTCGTCGATGCGGGCGCGCAGGACCTCGAAGTGCGGGACCTGCGGGTACAGCAGCGCGCGCCGCTGTTCGAGGAGGCGGTGCGCCCGGTCGACTGGCACGCCGTGCTGCACGTAGCGCGTCGTCGCTGCGTCGAGAGAGCGAACAGCGCCGCCTTCGGCGGCGAGTCGAGGGCCGGCGTCGGCCATGGCGCGGCCGAGTCGGGCGGCGTCGAGCACGAGCAGCCAAGCGTTCTGTCGGGCGGGCGCCTGTTGGGTCCAGAACGACCTGCCCGCGGCGCGTGGCTCAGCCCACGCGATCGCGACGTCGTACCGCGCGTCCTGCAGGGCCGCGAGCGCGGCCTTGAGAATGGCCGTCTCTTCAAACAGGAATGTGTCCACACGACCAAGGTCCTCGGCCTTCACGATCGAGGTCTCGTCGGTGAGCCAGGTCTCAGTCTCGTTGGCGGTGCTCTCGTAGAAGCCAGGCTGACGCGTGCGCAGGTGGTCGCTCAGCGTGCGACAGGCCTCGATGATGGCCTTCGGCAACCGCGGGATCTGCGTGAGTCGATCGTCCGCCGGCGCGCGGCACAGGTCCATCGTGTACTCGACGACCATCGCCCAGCTGGCGACCGTGAAGGCGACGTCGCGCGCGCGCGGAACCTTTCGGCCCTCGTACTCGTCGCGCCACTCGTCGGGCAAACCTGTGGCCCTCGCGAAGTGCTGCCAGACCGCGTCGGCGTCATCGCCGGTCTGGATGCGCGTCGCGATGAAGCCCTGGGACAGGAGGTCGTCGACGATCGCTTCGAGCGCCATGTTGCGCAGCTGGGCGGCAAGCCCTTCGCCGGCGTCAGCGACGAGCGCGCCAAGCCAGGCGTCCGCGCCCTCCAACGTGAGGTTGCCCTGGCTGCGGAACGCTTCGATCTGCTCCGGGCGCACGCGGCCGGCGGCAGCCTCGGTCACCAGGGTGTCGAGGGACTTCCGATAGCGAGCACCGGCCGCGTACAGCTCGTACAACGGCGAGGCCTTCACTGTGTCTTCCACGAAGCCCGGCAGGTGAACGAGGACCGGCGTCTTGTCGACGCCCGTGGCGTGGTGCTCCAGCGCGAGCATCAACTCCAGGAAGCTGCCGCGGTACGCGCACACCGGGTACGGCATGTCCGCGGCCATGAGCTGGTCGATGAACGTCGTGTACGACGCTTCCTTGTCGAGGAAGAACACCACGCCCAGGCGACGCACCTCCTCGCGCAGCGCCGCTTCGAGCGTTGCGGACACGGGACCCAGGCCGGCGGCATCGCGTTTCATTCCGCCGCCTCTTCGTCGTCGGCTGCGCCCTCGTCGTCGTCGGCGTCTCCGCCGTCCTCACCCTCGTCGTCACCCAGCGCGAGCGTCAGCGGCTGGGGCTTCTGCACCAGCACTTCGCGCTTCTTCACCTCGGCGGGGTTGTCGCGGATGAACGCCCGGCGCGCGCGGTCTTCGTCGGGGGCATGCAGGTGGAACTCGACGCCCTGCTTCTCGGACAACCGCAGCTCCATCGCCCAGCAATCCGCGGGGAGCGCGGACCAGAGCCCTTCTTCCAGCAGCATGAGCTCGGGCTGGGGCTTCTTCTGCTTGCGCGCGCGCCGGAGGACCTCTTTCTCCACGGCTTCGAGCGCCTCGCGCGGATGCTCGCGCAGGTAGCGGGCGCGGTGCGGGATGTCGCCCTCGTCGTCGGTGACGTGGCCGCCGCGGTAGGGCTTCTCCTCGATCTTGCCGTTCCACTGGTCTCGGCCCTGACGGTCCGAGACAGCCGGCCCGATCTCATCCTGCAGGCGCAGCTCCCACGCCCATGCGCGCGCCGGGTGGTAGCGCCAGAAGCAGCCGTGGGCGACGCCGAGGGACGGGTCGGCCTTGCACTTCTCGTCGACGCGGCTGGGCCAGTAGCGCATCGCGAGGTGGGACCAGTCGTAGTCCTTCTTGCCCTCGGCGTTGGAAAGCTCCTTCCACCACTTCTTCGGATCCTTCCACTGCGGTTCGAGCAGGGGCCAGAGCGCGGCGCTGTTGATCATCACGCCGTCGTCGAGGTCGGGCGCGTAGCGCGCGTCCTGCTCGCGCGGCTTGCACTTCGCGTCGGTCGGTGGCGGGCCGCGCTCGGCGCACTGCACGACGTCCTGGATGAACTGCTCCAGCTCCTCGCGCGCCTTCTGCACGACGGCGAAGCGCTTCTCGGCCGCCTTGGCCGCCTTCTTGTCGGCGCCGTCGCGCGCGGCGCGCAGGTCGGCGAGCTCGCCGTCGAGGCGCTTTCTCGTCGGCTCCAGATGGTCGGCGAGCAGCACGCGCAGCGTGCCCTCGTTCATGCGGTGGATGTTGACCCAGGCGACGAAGGTCTTGTTCTTCGATGAGAGCGGCCAGTGGATCGGCCGGTTCTCGTACATGCCCTTGTGGACATCGGGGAAGAACTTCGTGCGCAGCCACGTGCGCAGTTCGCTGTCAGCGTCGACGACAGGGCCACGCTCGGTCCATGTCGTACGCAAGAGCGCGCACGCGGTGTGTCCAAGGCTGTCAGTCGTGTCGGATGCATCGAGGGTCCCGTCCAGAAAGCAGATGCCTGCGGGAAATGCAGCGCGAAGGTCGGCGGTGACGGGATCGACGATGCCGCTGCCGCTTGGATCAAAGCGGCCGAGCGCCGCGCCCAGCGCAAAGCTGACGTGATCGGTCAACGGCTCGGCGTCCACCTCTTCCAGATACGCCTGCAGTTGAGCTGCTCCGCGATCGACTGCCCGCTGAGCCCAGGCTTGCGCCCGACGCCATGGAGACTTCCCCGGTTCGCGAAACTCCAAAGAAGGTTCACGATGAGACTCGTGCTTGGAAAACGCTGCGAAGACGACCTCGGCGATCTCAGCGGCGGCCGGGTCGATGAGCAGTGGAATTCGATCGATATCTCCCGGCTGCACGTTGATCGTCGGATTCACCCCTGCCAGCACGAACTTTGTAGCCGAGGTATTGAGGAGACAAAGGACGCTTGGGAGGTCGTCTGAAAAGACGCAGGGGGAACCAACGTCGATGACACTGCGGTACCGAATCGCTCGGCCTGAGAAGTTGGCCCCGATCTTCGGGACGGCGACGGCAGGCCGAAAATAGAATTCAGTACTTTGCGGATAGGCGCCATATGCGACTTCTAGCGTGACACAGACGTGCAGGCCGCGCCTTGACCAGTCGATCACATGACTGACGTCTTCGCACCAACGCCGCCCATTCGCCCCCATCACCTGCGGGACGAAACGCAATGAATCAAATGCGACGAATGGGTCATCGCTTCCGACCATAGAAATAGCGGTACGACTTGGCTCCCAAGCGCGACGGATGAATCTGCCGTTATCTGAGGTTCTCAGACCGACGCGGCAATCTAGCTCGTCGCCGAGCTTCGGTGCGGCCGCGTAGCGCGTGAGGAACTCCGCTGGCCACCAGTATACCAGCGGCCACTCCGGCACGACGCGCAACGAAGCCGCTTCGAACTCGTGCCGGCCGACGCCCGCGAGCGTGGCCGCTTGCTTCGCAGCGAAGTCGTGCTCAACGGAACCGATTGCGCTTGGGCGCAGTGCGACGGTGCGCGCCGTCTCATTTCCCGTCTTCGCGAATACGGATACAGCGACCGAAACCCCGCCCGGTCCAGCGGCAATCTCGGAGAACGCCCCACGGTCGAAATCCCCAAGCGCGCGCAAATCGAACGCCTCAAGCAGCCACTGCCGAAGCCCAGCGTACTGCTTGATGAACATCCAGTTGCGCATCGTGAGCAACGACGACGTTCCGTCCTCGCGCACCAACTGCAGCCCCCGCTCCAGGAACGCCGCGTACAGATCGGCCTTGCCCTTCGGGTAGTGCTTGGCGACGTAGCTCGCGTCCTTCATCTTTGCCGTGCCTTGGTACGGCGGGTTGCCGACGACGAGGTCGTACGTCCCCTCCTTCAACAGCCGCACGAAGCGCACGCCGGTGGCGAGTTGCTCGCCGTGCAGCCGAAGGCCGAGCTCGTCGTTCTTCGTGTGCTGGTCGAGGAACTTCTCCAGACTGTCGAGCACGCTGGCGCGGGCACTCTCCGCATCCATGCGTAGCGCTGTAAGCCGGCCTTTGTTCACCGTCAGATCGGCATGTACGGTCTTCGCATCCTTCTTTTCGATCTTCCCGTCGCCACGCTCGTAAGCGCGAATCGCATCCTCGACGGCGCTGTCGACCTTCAACAGGCTGCCGAGGTGGTCGGCGCCGCGGAGCGCGTGCACGACTGTGTCGGTCAACGCGGCGGGAATGCCGGTGTCGGCTTCCACCTGCTTGCGCAGCTCGACGAGCGCCGGATCGTTGTCAGGGAGATTCGCTAGCCGCAGCGCGGACGCGACGAGGTTGAGCTGCTTCGGCTCCGCGCCGCGTGCCGTCTGCTGCGCCTTCATCCACAACGCAGCGGCGGCGATCTGAACCGCGCGCGGGTCGAGGTCGATGCCGTGGAGGTTGTTTTCCAGGATGCTCTCAACGATGGCCTTCGGCTGCCACGCAGCATCGGCCTGTAGCCCCCGGTGCCGCGCCTCTTCCTGGTACAGCGCGAACAGCAGATCGAACGCGACGACGAGGAAGTGCCCAGACCCGACCGCGGGGTCGAGAATCTTCAACGCGCGCACGGTCTCGGGCGCGCTCGTCACCGCGTCGTCCGGGATCGGCTGCGGCAGGTAGTAGGCCCAGCGGCGTTCGACGTCGGAATGCAGCGGTATCAGCGCCGTCAGCGAAACCTCACCGGCGTCGCGCTTCTTGCGCCACTCCACCCGGCGCGCTTCCAGCGTATCGAGGACGCCCTGCTTCGGACCGTTCAGGTCCGAAGCCATCGGCACGGTGACGACGTCAGCGGTCCACCCGTGCTTCTTGCACATCGCCAGCCACATGGGCCCGAGGCTGTTCTGCAACAGCCAGTCGACCATGTAGCGCTCGGTGAACATCTGCGTCTTCGACGCGATCTCGTGCGGCTCGACCTTCCCGCCCGCGTTCAGCTTGGCGTCGAGGGCCTCGCGCTCGGGGTCGTTCCAATACTGGTAGACCCAGCCGAGAGTCATGTCGTCGGCCCAGCACGTCGACAGCGCGGGGTCGTCGAGGGCTTCGACGACGTGGCGCAGCGTGGCCGCAGGGAGCGGGATGAGGTCGGCCACACCGACCGGCCCGAACAAGCCGGGCAGGTCCACGGCGAGGTCGTCGAAGATCAGCTTCAACAAGAACGCGTAGCCCTCGGTCTCGTCGTTGCGCAGCGCGGGGGCCAACTGCCGAAACGCCTTGTAGCCAGCACTCTCCCAGCCCCGGGTGACGACCTCGGGCGCACGCAGGCCGGTGGCCTCCATGAGGCGCACGATCACGAGGCGATTGAGGAGCGTGTAGGCCGCCTGCTTCTCGGCCTCGGCGCGGAAACGAGCCCGCAGCGCCTTCTCGTCGGCGGCCTTCTTGTTCGCGTTCTGCTCGATTCGCACCTGCTCGTCGATCCACTCCTCCAGGCGCTTGCGTCGCGTGCGCGGCACTTCAGCGAGGTCCGCGTCGCGCGCGCGCACGCTCATGCGGTACGCGCTCTCGACGGCGGCGTGCAACGCACCGGGCTGGTCACCCTCGCCGAGCAAGAACGCGCGCAGACCACGCACCGTGGTCGACAGCTGGCTCTTGGCTTCGGGGGTCATGGTCATCGCGAGGAGCTCCAGGGGGTCACGTCAGAGGATGCGGATGCGGGTGCCCTTGGTGGTGTCGAGCTGCTTCAGCAGGCGCTCGCGCAGCTCGGCGAGGAGGGCATCGACGTCGGCGGCGGTGGCGACTTCCCGATTCTTCAATCCGAGATCGACCTTCACGACGAACGTGGCGGTCTTCTGCGAGCGCAGCTCGTCGAGGCGCTCGATGGCCTCGTCCTCTGCCTTCTGCAGTCGGGCATCGAACGCGTCCTTGAGCTTGGACAGCGGCGGCGAGATCGCCTCGGCCGTGGTGTCGGTCTGCGCCTCGGCTATCGGCCGCAGCACATGGTTCGACTGCTCCGCCGTGAGCGTGCTGAAGCCCTCACGCGTCTTCACCCGACTGCGTGCCTGGTTGGCGAGGTCCTCTTGCCGTCCCAGCAGCCGCGTGCGCTCGGCGACGTACGCGGTCTTGATGGTGGCCGCGAAGCTCTCGGCTTCCGTCACCGTGCGCCATGGGCGCTCGCGCGACAGGTGTTCTTGCAGCGAGGAGATGGCGGCACCGTCGGTCTGCTCCACCCCGCCGACCTCGGCGAGCTGGGCGGCCTGGTGATCGCGCACGTCCGCAAGCACCGTCATGCGCTGCACGATGTCCGCCGTCAGCTCCGCGTCGATGAGGTTCAACAACTGCACCCCGTCGCGCAGGGCGTCGAGGTGGGTCTTCACCTGTTGCACCGTCGGCTGCGTCTGCCGCACCTTGCGCAGGCACGCCTCGATGGCGTCTTGCAGCTTCACGAGCGCATCAGGTGCCTTCGGTCGATCGGGCATGCGCGCCAAGCGCTGCAGGACGTCGCGCGTGCGTCCGGCCAGCAAGGGGAAGTGCGTCTGCACGGCGTCCGCGATGTGGTGGTCCTCGCGGTCCATCTTGTGCTTGAGCTGGTCCTCGAAGAACTTGCAGATCTTCGCGCGCGCCTGATAGCCGACGCCGTCGTCGCCCACCGGATAGAAGTTGGCGCGCTTGAACGCGCGGTCCTTCTCGAACAGGTCCTTGACCCCGGCATCTCGGACCGCGGTGATGTCGTCGGCCCCTTCGGGTGAGATTCGCAGCTTGCCGGCGCGCAGAAGTCCGGCGCAGCACGCCTTCACGACGTTGGGCGGATAGCCAAAGGGCGGACCACCGAACTTCGCGAGCAGCGTCGTCCCGCCGATCCCACCCTCATCGGTGATGCGCTCCAACACACGCTGGGGCACGACACCCGCGCAGCTGGGCACGTACCGGCCGGCATCGACTTCGAGCAGTCCCAGATCGTTCTGCAGGAACTTCGGCGACGGCCCCGAGAGCTCCGGCTCCAGCAACTGCATCAGCTCGCCGGGCGCCACCGTCGTCGCGATGAAGCGATGGTAGAGGTCGGGCAGCTTCTTGGTGGCCACGGCATGCAGCGCGGTGACGAAGGTGGTGCCGAACGTCTTCGGATCGAGGACCTCACCACGGAAGTACAGCTTCCCCGCGACCCAGGCCGCGCCGACGGCGGCTTTGATCTGGTTCTCCAGCTCGTCGAGGCGGTTCTCCTCCTGCTGGAGCAGCATCTTCCTCGACGCGTTCATGGACTCGCGGCGCGGCTTGTAGCGCTTCACCATCGCGCGGGAGCGAACGAGCTCTCTCGCGCGCGCGTCGAGGTCCTCCGACTCGCCGGCCACCCAGACGATCAGGCTCTCGAACGCGCTCTCGGCGCTGCGCTTCACCCACGTGCTCTCCGTGCGCTCGTCCTTGGTGAGCAGGCGGAAGTCGATCTTCACGGTGGCGTCGTCGCGCGACTCGGTGAGCACCTCGTTGTCGGCCTTGCGACCGTCAGAGAACACGCCCTCCCACGAGAACGGACGCCCGTCGAGCTTGGGCTTCTCGGGCGATGCCAGGAGCAGCTTCAGCGACTCCTGCACGACCTCGCTGATCGCCTCGCGCGGCACGCCGATGTCGCGGCGCTCGCCCTCCCACTCTTCCCCCGACGACGACTGGAGCTTGTAACCGTGCTTCTCGGAGTAGCCGAGCAGGTTCTTTCGGCGCAGTTCTTCGAGCGCCTCGGTCACCTGCTGCACGTTGTTGCCGCGGTCGAGGCGATCGAACAGCACCTGGGCAACGAACTTCGCGTCCGTCGGCGTCGTCTCCTGAATGAGCTCCAGCAGGGCCACGGCCTTGGCGACGCGGATGAGCATCCCCGACGCGTCGCTGGCGCAATGGTCGAGGATGCGCGCCATGCTGGCCTGCGCATCGGAGTCGAGCGCCGTGTGCTGCACGTCGTAGATGCGATCGAACGTGATGAGCGCGCCGACCTCGGCATCGGCAAGCGCGCCCGCGCCGGGGCCGCCGCGCTGGTCGCGGAAGAGCTCGCCGAGCAACTGCAAGAGGCCGCGGATGGCCTGGTCGTCACCCTGCGCGCGGGACGAGCGCGTGCGCAGCGCAGTCGTGATCTGCAGCAGCAGATCGATGTGGCCGGGCAGCAGCGGATAGACCTCGACGAAGTCCTCGGCGGTGATTGCGTCGCAGCCGTAGGCGAAGAGCTTCAGGTCGGTGCGCGCCTTCTCGAACGCGCCGCGTAGGCCTGCTTCGTGTGCCGGCTTCTTGGCGAGCAGCCGCTTGTGGACGACGTCGCGGATGTTTGTGGGCGCAAGGTGCACGCGCAGCTTCGGCGGGAACCGGTCTTTGGCCCACAGCAGGAATGAGTCATCCGCTTCCTCGTCGAGCTTCTGCTGGCCGAGGGCCATGAACCACACGCGGCCCTTCAGCGACGCACCGAGCGCGGTGGCGAATGCCCGCAGGCGGTCCACGCGGTCCTTGTTGCCGAGGACGTACTGCGAGACCTCGTCGACGACGAGGAAGAGCGTGGCGTCTGGCTGGCGGAACTTGAGCATGTCGCGGATCGCGCTGACCGCGTCTTCGGGAGACCCGACGCCGCCGTGCATGCCGGCGCGGCTCGTGTACCAGGCCATCGGATCTGCGTAGCGCTCGGGCTGCAGCGCGTGCATGACGGCGGAGAAGTCTTCTTCTGCGAGGGCGCGGTCCTTCACGGACGACCACGGCTTCTTCAGCACCTTCTCGGCGGTGGACTCGAAGCGCTTCCACTCGCCGTCGCGCTCCATATCGAGCTCGAACTTGGCGACGATGGGATCGGTGCTGCAGTAGCCAAGCCGCCGCTGCACCTCGCGCACGACGACGGAATGAATCTGCTCGTTGTCGCGAGCGCGCGCGCCGACGTCGAACACGACGGCGATCGGGTTCACCTTCTGGCGCAGCCTTGCCCACGCTTCCCGCAGCTCGACGGCGCGGGGCGCCGTGTCGCGCTTGAGCCAGGCCTCGGCCATCGATGTGCCGTCGGGCAGTGCCTTGCCGTCGAGGGCGAGCCCGAGGAGCTTGGCGAAGCTCGACTTACCGGACCCGTAGAAGCCGGAGATCCAGGCCGTCGGCAGCTCGGGGCCGCCCTTCTTGTCGAGCTCCGCCGCGATGGCGGTGAGGAGGCGGACGTACTGCTCGTGGATGCCGTCCGGCACGCGGTTCTTGTTGGGGTGTCCGTCGGGCCAGCCACCCGTGATGATGTACTCCTTCACCTCGTCGGCGAGCTTCTCGGGGCTCTGCTCGTGGAAGTAGACCACTGGCGGGATGTCGCGCGTGACGTCGGATTCGAAGAGGTCTTTGAGCTTCATTGCGGTCTCACGATCACGTTCACGGGTAGATGCGCGGGCGGTAGTCGGAGTCGGCGTCGATCATCCCCACGAACGACAGCGCCGAGTTGCCGCGTCGTTCACCGGGGTAGAGCAGCACCACCGGGACGTTCTTGGTCTTGCCGTCGAGATGCTTCAGCAGCGCCGACGATCGGAAGAACGGGTACAGCGAGCCCGCGCGGCCGATGAGCGCCAACGTGCGCTCGGCCTTGTCGGGGTTCTTGTCCGCGAAGTCGCGAATGAGCTTGCTGCAGTCATCGGCGATGCCACCGACCCCGTTCTCGCCCTCGACGAGCGGGGTGAGCTTGTCGCGCAGGTACTTGAGCGCACGGTCGCGGTCGCCGAGGCGCTTCTCCATCTGGATCACGCGCTCGGTCCATTCACCGCCCTGGGCGCGAACACGGTCGAGTACGAGCTTCTGCAGCGAGATCGAGAGTACGACCCAGCCGTTGGCGACGAGGTCGTTGCTCAGCTTCTGCACCTCGCCGCGGAGCTTGAACTCCTCGGTGGGCGCATACGGCACGATCGCAAATCGGTAGTTGCGCATCGTGCTGATGTGCGGCCCGTCCTCGTGCACGAGGTCCCGGCGAAGCGCGGCAAAGGCCTCCTGCAGCTGCGTGCGCGCGGGGAACAGCGACCCAGTCATGCAGCGCCCCGTCCTTTCGGTGTCGTGCTCGGGGCGACGGTGGCGTGCGCCCAGCCTTCGAGGTCGCGATAGACCCAGCCAAAGTCGACGAGGTCGCCCTGGCGCTTGAAGTGCAAGGCCGACAGCGCGCGCAGCCGGTCTTCAGCGAGCTTCGGCATGAGCCCGACCGACGCGAGGTACGGGTTGTCGAGGAGCGTTCCCTCGAACTCGACACCTCGCAGCAGGTACAGCAGGTAGGTCAGCGCGTCGTCGCCGATGCGCGGGAAGGTGAGCTGACGCGGGTCCTTGAGGTTCGTGACGAGGCCGGCCGCCCTGGCGCTGACGAGGAGCTGGCTGGCGAACTGGATGCGGGTCTTCATCGTCCAGCGACCGGGACCCTGATCGCCGACCCAGCGCGTAACCATGTCCCGCGTGACCTCGGCGCGCGCGCCCTCGTGGCGCTCGACGAGGAAGCGGCCGGTGAAGGCGCGGTAGAGGGGATCCGTCAGCTGAACATGCCAGTGACAGATGAGTGCGCGCGTGCCGGGCTCCATGTGTTGCCACTCGCGCAACACGCGCAGCGCGTGCGGGTAGGCGTCGAAGCGCGCGCGCATGTTCGACAGCAGCACCTTCACACGAGGCAGCGACCGAGCACCGAACCAGGACTCCTCGAACGCGCGCTTCGAGACGACCTCGTCGTCGCCGACGACCGGGTGGGCCCACCACGCGCGGGAGTTATCGAGCTCCAGCGTGCACTTGAGCAAGCGCGTGTGGATGTCCTTCGCCTCGGTCGGCCTCGTCATCCCGGCCTCCGGTAGTGAGGCATGGGGTACGCATCCGTGAGCGGGTGAAGGGCTGCGACGAGCTTCCTGATGAGGAGCTCGGAGGACGCCGGCGGGTCTCCCTTGAGCCGTCGGCCCACCGGCACGGTGCTCGACGATGCTTCGCCGTGTCCTGCGATCCACTCGGCGAACGCGGACTTCGACCACTTCTCGACGACGAGCTCACGGAGGCCGGGGAGCGCGTCCGTCGGCGCCGCGCCGGCACGCTTGAGGTCCGCGAGCCGCTCGTCGATGTGCTCGTCGAGCTCGAAGCCGAGGCGAAACAGCGTGACGAGGCGATCAGCGTCGGCATCGCGGGCGCGAAGCTCGGCGTCATGGCGGCGAGCAGCTTCTCGGGCGGCTTCGAGCACAGCCCAACGCCACGTGTGGGGTAGGAGTCGCTGGAAGAGGTCCTCACCGCCATACTCGCTGGCGAGGTCGGTGCGCCACCACTTCAGGCGCGGGTCTTCCCCGGCTTCACCGGCCCAGGCCACGGCGAGCTGCGCGGTAAGGATCGCGTCCAACGCGGTGGGGACTGTGTGAGGGGCGGGCTCATTCAGTCCAAACGCGGTCATCGGAACCCCTGATGAGGCGACCGATCCGCTGCGATGAACGACCGCCCGACTCAGCCACCGTGAACCCGGTACGTGGCTGGTATCGCACAAGATCGCACCCGGCGGAAAGCCGCGGACAGCGACGCGAACGCGCGTTCGGAGGCGACAGGGGGCGTCGCGCGATGCAGGTAGCATCCCGCCTGAGCTTCTTGCGCGGACGCGCATCTTGGGTCATGGCTCGCCGGTGGTCACGACAGAGACCCACGGCCAAGGTGCGTATTTCCGGCCTTCCCGTTGGTTGTGAACGCGCGAGGATGCTGAGGAGTCGGGTGTACCTTCGGGTGTACCTTTCACTGGTACACCCGGAGACGGATTGCGACGGCATGAGACCTCCGACCTGATGTTTTTCAGTGTGTTAGGCGTCTAATCGCGGGCGACCGGAACCTTGCCAAGGTTGAAGTCGTGGGTTCGAATCCCATTTCCCGCTCCATGATGAAGCCCTCGCGTCCGCGAGGGCTCTTTCGTCTTGTGCCCGGCACGTCGCTGACGCTGGGCGTTGCCCTGTGGTCGGGCGCGTGCGCCCATCAGGTCCGGGTCGAGAGCAACGTCCCCGAAGCCGAGGTCCGGGTCGACGGCGTCGTCGTCGGCCAGGCCGGCACCGGCGCCGTCTTCGAGGAGCGCCTCGGTCCCGGCGCGGTCTACGACATCGAGGTGAGCGCCGCCGGCTACCGGACGGCGCGGCGGCGCCTGGCCCCGGCCGTCGCCGACCCCGTCGTCGGCATCCCGGCCATGTGCTCGATGATCAGCGGCTGCACCTTCGCCTCCTGCGCGGTGCCGGTATCGCTCCTCGTCGTGAGCGTGTCGCCCGACGACAGCGACGTGCAGTGCATCGGCTACGGCTGCGCGGCCGGGTCGGCCCTGTGGGCCGGCGGCAGCGCCGCGGTGGCCGGCTGGGGCGGCGAGCGCTTGCCGGACGTGATCACCGTCGAGCTGGAGCCCGCCGACGACAGCATGGCCCATTGATCCATCGACGTGCCGCCACGCACAGGGGCGCCGAATGGCGCCCCTGTGCATGGTCCCGGTCGCGGCCGCCGTCAGCCGCCGATCGCGATGCACTGACCGGCGACGCAGATCTCACCGCGGCGGCCGCAGTCGCACTGGATGTCGGCCGTGCAGGGCGCGCAGCTGCCCACGCCGGTCGCGGGCGAGGTGTCGCCAATGCAGGCCTGCAGGCCGCAGGCGTCGGCGACGTCGCAGGCGAAGCAACCGTTCTCCCCTTCGCCCTCACCTTCGCCTTCGCCCTCACCCTCACCCTCGCCTTCACCCTCACCCTCGCCGGGCTCGACGCAGGCGTCGCCGGCGTCGCGGACCGAGGCGTCGAAGTGCAGGGTGACGTTGCCGCCGAAGGTCGCCGTGTTGACGAACAGGGCACCAAAGACGGTCACCGAGGCGCTGAACGCGATGTCGGCGTTGGGGGCGTAGACGAGGCCGCCGAACTCGCCGGACGGCCCGAGCTGCAGCTGCCCGTTCACGTAGGTCCGGACCGCCGACGGCTTGAGGGCATCGCCAAGGCGGGTCGCGCTGTCGAAGCGCATGTCGCCGGTGACGAAGATGTCGACCTCGGCGCCGTCGGCGAGGTCGATGGTGAGGGCGTTGGCGATGAAGTCGCCGTCGACGAACAGCACGGTCCGGTCGAGGGCGCGGATGGTCAGGCCCTGCCCCTGGTTGATGCCCGCGATGTAGTAGCGGCCGCAGGCCAGGTGGATGGTGGCCGGACCGTCACCGCGGGGTTCGACCACTGGGTGGCGTCGAAGGCCTCGTTCACGCCCGGCGTCGCCGGGTCGTCGACGAAGAGGTCGTTGTCGTTGTTGTCGCGGGCGAACGTCACGAGGTCGACGATCGGGACGCGACGCTCGGCCTCGCAGGGGCAGGGCGAGACCTGCGGGACGTCGAGCTGGACGATGTTGTTGGCGGCGACGTTGACGCCGGTGCGCGTGAGCGTCGCCGGGTCCGGCACGAAGAGGCGGCCGGTGATGTCGAGGTTCGCGACGCTGTTGCCGCCCGAGTAGACGTCCTTGCCGACCGGCAGCTGGCCGCCGGTGCCGTCGGTGCGGATGGCGCCGAAGGCGTAGAGGTCCTTCTTGATGTCGCTCGTGCCCGGGATGACGACGTCGCCGGTGCCCACGATGAGCGAGCCGCCGACGTTCATCTTCGCGTCCATGCCAAAGACGCCGTTCACACCGATGTTGCCGTCGTCGAGGACGTTCTGGCCGCCGTAGGGACCATCGGCCGAGCGGAACGCGTCGGTGGTGACCTGCGAGCCGGCGCCGACGAGGTCGGAGCAGGCGCAAAAGCCGAACTGGAATGCGAACCTCCATCCACGTGGTGAGTGTCACCTGATCCGGATGCGCGGAACGAATCGAGACAGGTGCGTGCGGCGACCACCATGCAGCACATCCGGCGTGCGCCGACGACGGCGCCCCTGCTACGGTGTCGACGTGCGCATCCCGGCCCTCATCGTCCTGCTGCTCTCCCTCGCCTGGACCACGCCGGCCGCGGCGTCGTCGTCGACGGCCCTGCGCCTCGACGGCGCGTTGCTGCTCGAGGTCGCCGGTCTCATTGATTCGCTCGGCCGCCCCGCGGTCCTGGCGACGGCGCTGCCTTCCCTCCCCGTCGTCGAAGCCCTCACGTCGTCGCCGCCGACGGTGCCGGCCCACTACGCGTGGATCGAGCGGGACACCCGCGCCTTCTGGTACGCCGCCGGCTCCGGCGCCGTGACGACGTTGGCCGTCCACATCCTCGGCGGCATCCCGACGCTCGCGATCGGCGGCGCGTGGGTCAGCGGGCTGTTGAGCGCCGGATTGCCCACCGCCACCGCCGTCGCCCTCGGGCTGTTTCTCACCTACACCGCCGCCGAGGCCGCCATCTCGGCCCTCGTGTCGACGCTCGTCTTCAACACGATGTCGTCGACCTACGAGGCCAACTACCTCTCGGGCTTCCTCGGCCACTTCGCCGGCGGCGTCGCCGCCACCGCCGTGACGACGTTGACGTTCGGCGGCGGCCTGTTGCTCCTGCATGGGGTTGGCATCCTCACCGAGTTCACCGGCGGTGCCGGCATCGGCTCGCTGCAGATCTTCTCGTTCCTCGGCGCCATGCCGGCCGTCGTCATTGCCGGCACGGCCCTCGTCGCCGTCCCCGCCATCGCGACCGCCTGGGCCCTCGCGGCGGGCGCTGCGCCGAAGGACGGCTACGCCATCGACGACGACTGGCAGCGCCCCGACCTCGAGAGCCGCGCCCTTGACCCGGCGCGCGCCCGCCAGCTCGGCACCGTCGCCGTCGCCATGCCCATCGCGGTGCCGCTGCCGGGGACATGAGGCGCGCCATCGCTGTCGCCCTGCGGGGCCTGTGGTTCCTTGGGCCGTTGCTCGCGGGATGCGCGTCCCTCGACGACGTCGGCTGGTTTGCCCGCCAGGGCGTCGGACAGGCCAGCCTGCTCGCGGCGGCGCGGCCCATCCGCCCCATCATCGCCGACGACACCGTCGACCCCGAGGTGCGCCGCCGTCTCGCCATCGCCGTCGCGGCCCGCGACTTCGCGAAGGAGCGACTCGGGCTGAGCGTCACCGGGCAATACCGCCAGGCGGTGTTTCTCGACGGACCCGCCGTCGTCTACGTCGTCAGCGCCGCGCCGGTCGACGGCCTCACGCCCCACACGTGGCGCTATCCCGTCGTCGGCGCGCTCCCCTACCGGGGCCACTTCTCCCTCGACGACGCCGAGCAGGAGGCCGACCACCTCGAGGCCGACGGCCTCGACGTCAGCGTGCGCCCCGTCTCGACCTACTCGCTGCTCGGCATCGCGCCAGACCCGGTGATGTCGACGATGCTCTTCCGCCGCGACGAGCTCGACATCGTCGAGACCGTGATCCACGAGCTCGCGCACGCCACCGTCTTTGCGGCCGGGGCCGGCGCGTTCAACGAGGGCCTCGCCACGTTCATCGGGCGAGAGGGCCGCCGCCAGTTCGTGCGGGAGCGCTTCGGCCCCGACTCCGTCGTCGCCATCCGGGGCGCCGCCGACGACGCCGACAGCGATGCCTGGAACCGCGCCATCGCCGCCCTCGCCTTCGACCTGCGGGTCCTCTACGCGCAGCGCGGCACCCGCAGCCGCACCGACCTCCTCGACGAGAAGCAACGGATCTTCGCCCGCCACCAGCACCACTGGCAGAACGAGGTGGCGCCGACGCTCTTCAACGTGCGCCTGCGCTCGGCCCTCATGCCCGACAACAACGCCGTCCTCGCCGCCGTCGGCATCTACAGCCTCAAGCAGCACCTCTATGCGCGGGCCTTCGACGCCTGCGGTCGGGACTGGCGCTGCTTTCTCGAGCTGCTGCGGGAGGTCGCCGCCGACGACGACCCCGAGGTCCGCCTCGCCGAGCGTGCGTCGTTCAGCGCCCGCGATCTGGAGCTGCCATGAGGCGCGTCGTCGTCGGTCCTGCGCGTGGAGGCGCCCGCGTCGACCGCGTCGTCGTCGACGACACCGGCCTCGCGATGGCCGTGGTCCGGCGGCTGTGCGCCGAGGGGCGTGTGCGCCGCGCGTCGGGCGCCCGCCTCGCCGCCGGCGATCGCGTCGCCGTCGACGACGCCATCGACGTCGACGACCGGCCGTGGCTCGTGCCCGTCGACGCGCCGCTCACTGTCCTGTGGTGCGACGCGGACGTGGTCGTCGTCGACAAGCCCGCCGGGCTGCCGTGCCATCCCCTCGACCCGGGCGAGGACGACTCGGTCGTGCACCGGCTGCTGGGGCGCCACCCCGAGATCGCGACGGCGTCGCCCGACGCCCGCGAGGGCGGCCTCATCCACCGCCTCGACACCGACACCTCGGGGTGCCTCGCCGTCGCCCGCAGCCACGCCGCCTGGCAGGCCCTGCGTGACGGCGTCGACACCGCCGACAAGACCTACCTCGCCGTCGTCATCGGCGACGCCCGCGCCCTCGACGGCCGGCGCCTCGAGGCGCCCATCGGCCACGATCGGCAGGACCGCCGCCGCATGGTCGTCGACGACGGCGGCCAGCCCTGCGCGACGACCGTCGGCGTCGTCGGTGTCGGGCAGGGGCCTGGCGGCCCGATCAGCCTCGTGCGGCTGGGGCTGCGGGGCGGAAGGCGGCACCAGCTGCGGGTGCACCTCGCCCACGCCGGCCACCCACTCGTCGGCGACGTCCTCTATGGCGGCCCGCCCTCGTCACGGACGCTGCTGCATGCCTGGCGCCTCACGCTGCCCGGTCGCGCCACCGTCGAAGCACCGCTGCCCGACGACGTCCGCGCCGCCCTCGTCGACGCCGGCATTGCGCCGCCCTGATCGGAAAAAGGGAAACGGCGCCTTGCGGCGCCGTCTGGTGGTGAGAGAGGGAATCGAACCCTCGACCTCGGGATTATGAGACCCACGCTCTAGCCAGCTGAGCTACCTCACCGGGAACGCGACGCTTTCTAGAGGCGCTTCGTCGGTCTGGCAAGAGCGAAGATCGGGGCCTGCGCGTCAGCCGCCCAGCCTGGCCTTCAGCTTCGCCAGCTCGTCGTCGATGGGGCTCGGGGGTGCGGCCGCCGCGGGTGCCGCCGTCGTCGCCGGCGTGGCCGACGCGCCCATCTTCGCCTTCAGCGCCGCGAGGGCGTCCTCGCCCTGCTGGGCCTTCGTGATCTTCGCGAGCTCGGCGTCGATCTCCGGGCCCTTCGTGCCCATGAGCTCCTGCCGGGCCTCGACCTCGGCCTCGCTGTTTTCGATCTTGGCCACCATGCGATCGAAGGTGTCGAAGGCGGTGGTGTCCGACGTCGCGCCGCCGCCGCCCGTCATCGCGGCCTGCTTCTTCTTCATGTCGGCGGCGTTGAGGCGGGCGATGAGCTCGTCCTTCTTGCTCTTGGCCTCCTCGATCTTGCGCTCCAGCGAGACGATCTGCTCCTTGAGCTGCTCGTTGGCGCCCTTCTGGGCGGCGACCCCGGCCTCGCTCTCGAGGGCGAGGGCGTCGACCTTGGTCTTTTCGGCGAGGGCGCTGCGGGCAAGGTCTTCGTTGCCGGCCTTCAGTGCCGCCATCGCCTTCTGCTCCCACTCGGCGCCCTGGCGCTTGTAGGTCTCGGTCATCTTCTCCTGCTGCTTCAGGAGCGTCATGGCCTCAAGGAGCTTCTGGCGGGCCTTCTTGTGCTCGCCCTCCATGTCCAGGATCGTCTGCTCAAGGACCTTCCGCGGGTCCTCGGCGGCGTCGATGGCGGAGTTCACGTTGCTGCGGACGACGTCGCTGATGCGCTTGAAGATGGACACGGGCGGGCTCCTTGCTGCCGACTCGAAGACAGGCAGTGAGACCCTAGCATTCCCACGCCGGACCGGGGGGCAAGCCCCCGGACCGGGCGTCAGCGCTCCTCGCGCCGCTCGACCGGGGCGGCCACGATGACGTCGCCCCCCTGGCCCTTGCCGTCCAGCAGGGCCCGATCAAGGCGATCGAGCAGCGACAGGGCGTCCTCGTCGAGCTGGCTCTGCAGCGTGGCGACCGCGATCGTGAACGTCGTCGTCGCCGGCGTGATGGCCGGCTCCCGCAGCAGCCGCAGCAGCCGCTTCGCCGTCGCGCGGGCCTGGTTGGCGGGGGTCATCGGCAGCAGCACGATGAGCTCGTCGCCTCCGAAGCGGGCGACGAGGTCGGCGGCCCGGACGGCCTTTTGCAGCCGGGCGGCGACCTCGCGCAGGAAGGCGTCGCCCGCCCCGCGCCCGTGGGCCTGGTTGAGGGCGGCGAGGCCGTCGGCGTCGATGAGCAGCACCGACAGCTGGGTCTGGTAGCGCCGGGCGATCTCGACCTCGCGGGGCAGGGCGTGCAGCAGCGCGACCCGCGAGATGAGCCCGGTGAGGGGGTCGGCGACGGCGTCGCGGTAGAGGCGGGCCTGCTCGAGGTCGGTGGCGATGGTGGCGGCGACGAGGTGCAGGCGCTCCTCGTCGACCGTCGAGAAGCCCCGGATCTCCTGCCGGGACGCCGTGAGCACGCCGAGGATCTTGCCGCCGACGCGCAGCGGCACGGCGACGAGGGAGCCGATCTCGGTGCGCTGGCCGTAGAGGCGCGCAAAGCGGGGATCGCGCGGCGCGTCCTCGACCCGCACCACCTGGCCCGTGCGGGCCACGAGGCCCGCGATGCCGTCGTTGAGGCCGAAGCTGACGACGCCGACGTCGACGTCATGGAGCCCGTGGCTGGCCGTCAGGACGAGCCGGGCCGGCACGAGGTCGCCGTCGCCCGGCTGCAGCCGGAGGAGGGTGACGGTGTCGGCGTCGACGACGCGGGCGACCTCGGCGGCCACCTTCTTCATGCCGGCGATGCCGACCGTCCACGGCCGGGCGATGGCGCTGCCCACCAGCGCCGTGATGCGAAAGAGCGAGCGGGCGAGGGAGCCGTCGGCGGCGTCGGGCTCGAGGGGCACCGGCGGCAGCATGTTGGCGGCCCACCACGCGGGCGCCTCGACGGGGGGCGCCGGCCGGGCCATCGGGGCGGCGTCGGCGGTGGGCGACAACGGCACCGTCGTGGTCGAGGGCGACGTGGTGACGTCGGCGTCGGCGAGGCGACGCGCCTTCTTCTTGTCGGCGTTCTTTCCCACGATCAGCTCCGCACGACGCCGACGAATGGCAGGTTCCGGTACAGGCCGGCGGCGTCGAGGCCGTAGCCGACGACGAAGCGATCCGGGATCGAGAAGCCGAGGAAGTCGACGACGACCTTTGCGGTGTTCTTCTCGGGCTTCTCGAGCAGTGACGCCAGCTTCACCGACGCGGGACGGCGGGTGGCGAGGTTCTCGAGGAGGTACTTCATCGTCAGGCCGGTATCGACGATGTCTTCGACGATGAGGATGTGCTTGCCGTCGACGGGCTTCGTAAGGTCCTGCGTGACCTGCACGTAGCCGCTGCTCTCGGTGGCGTCGCCGTAGCTCGAGACGCCCATGAACTCGATCTCGACCGGGAGATCGATGGCGCGGACGAGGTCGGCGAGGAAGACGAAGCTGCCCTTGAGGATGCCGATGACGACGAGCTTCTCGCCCGCCTGCACCTTCGGGCCATAGTGGGACGCGATGGCAGCGCCGAGCGCCTGCACGCGGGCGGCGAGCGCCTCGGCGGAGTAGAGGACCTCGAGCTTGTCTTGCTGGAAGAACGACATGGGCGGGGGATAGTGCAGGTCGCGCTCCGGCGGTAGTGCGGGGACATGTCCCAGACCCGCACCGGCGCCATCCACGTCCATGAAAAGGGCTTCGGCTTCGTCCAGGACCCGACCGGGGCCGCCTTCGTCCCGCCGCCCCTGCTCAAGGGCTTCCTCCACGATGACGTCGTCGAGGCCGACGTCGAGGTCGTCGGCGACCGGACCACGGCGAAGGCCCTGCGCCTGCTCTCCCGCCCGCGCACCGAGCTGTGTGGCACGGTCCAGGTGCAGAAAGGTGGGAGGCGGATGCTGCGGGTCGACCGCGCCGTCAGCACCGGCGACCGGGTCCTCGAGGGCGCCGACGACGTCGCTGACGGCGCCATGGTGGTCGCCGCGGTCGTCGACGACCGGGCGCGCTTCCTCGAGCTGGTCGCCCCGGGGGATGAGCGGCTGACGGCCCTGTGCGTCCGCCATCGCCTCGCCCGCGACGCCGGCGCCGACGTCGAAGAGGCCGCCGCCCGGGCTCCGGCGATCGACGCCGTGATCGCGGCGGAGCTACCGCGGCGACGCGACCTGCGCGGTGAGTGCCTCGTCACCATCGATGGGCCGTCGACGAAGGACATCGACGACGCCGTCGGCTGCTATCCCGCCGACGACGACGGCGCGCTGCGGGTCCTCGTCGCCATCGCCGACGTGGCCGCGCTCGTGGTCGAAGACAGCGTGCTCGACACCGACGCCCGTCGACGTGGCACGACCGTGTATCTGCCCGATCGGGTCTTTCCGATGCTGCCGCGGACGCTGAGCGAGGACCGCCTCAGCCTCGTCGAGGGGCAGGATCGGCTCTGTCTTGGCTGCGAGCTCCGCATCGACGCCGATGGCGTCGTCACCGCCGTCGACGTCTTCGAGGGCGTGATGCGGTCACGGGCCCGCCTCGACTACGACGCCGTCGCGGCCTTCCTCGACGATGGCGACGAGGCCGCTGTGCCCGAGGCCGTGAAGGCGACGCTGCGGCGGCTGCGGGCGGCGTCGGCGCGCCTGAGCGTGCAGCGGGCGGCCCGGGGCGGCGTCGCCGTCGATCGCGGCGAGGCGCGGCTGCACTTCGACGCCGATGGTCGCCCCGTCGGCGTCAGCGAGGCGTCGTCGACGTCTGCGCACCTCCTCATCGAGCGGCTGATGGTCGCGGCCAACGAGGGCGTGGCCCGGTGGTGCCACGACCGCGGCGTGCCGACGCTCTACCGGATCCACGAGGCCCCCGACCTCGAGCGGACGGCGACACTGGCCGATGCGGCGGGTGCCCTCGGCATCGAGGCGGGCTTCTCGCGGCGACGGCCGCTGTCGCCGCTCGGGCTCGCGGCGTTCGACGCCCAGGTGGAGGGGACGGCCATTGCGGCGTCGGCGCGGCTGCTGCTCCGGCGGCTGCTGGCCCCGGCCCGCTACACGCCGGAGGCGTTGCCACACTTCGGGCTGGCGGCGCCGCTGTACCTGCACTTCACGTCGCCGATTCGGCGCTACGCCGACCTGCAGGTGCACCGGCTGCTCAAGCGGTGGCTGCGTGGCGACCGCGACGTCGCCAACGCTGCGGCGGGTCTGGCCGGGCTCGCGTCGACCATCGACGATGCGGCGCGCCGGGCGACCCGGGCCGAGGAGGAGCGGCTGCGGACGCTCGTCGCGGCGACGCTCGTCGAGCGTGTGGGTGAGACGGTGCGGGGGCGGGTGGTCGGCTTCAAGCCCTTTGGGGCGCTGGTGCAGCTGCCGGGGATCGTGGCGACGATGCCGGGCGGGGCGGTGGCGCTCGGCGCGGCCGTGTCGGTGCGGATCGCCGCCGTCGACGTCGACCTGGGCCGGGTCGAGGTGTCGCTGGCGGACTGAACGCGTCCCCGTCGCTGCCCGCCTGCCTGCGGCCACCCACGCTTTGCGCACACTGCCCGCCGGGCCCTCCCCATGAGGCAGCGGTGTGCGCGCGCTCCCTCCCCCGAGCACGCCCCGAGGGCACCATGGGCATGGCCATGGCTCCCCGGCGTCCACCAGGTGCCGCCGCCGCCGGCCGCACCCCTGCCAGACCCATCGCCGACGAGGTCGCCCCCTGCGCGATGCTGGCCCATCACCCTCTGTTCGCAGCCGACGCCGCGTGGGGCCCGGTACCCCACGTGCGCCTCGTCCGACCGTGTCTCGTCCATCCTTTCTGCGTCGGACATCCCAACGCCCGTGCCATTCCTGCGGCGGTCGTCGTCGGCGTCAGGATGCGCCGGTGGCGCCTCAAGGGATGGCCGCCTCGTCGTTCGGGATCGCCTCCGTTCCATCGGGCATCTCGCCGCGAAGGCCCGGCGGCCGAGATTGACGCCACACCTGCCGGCCGCTACCGCCCGCCCCATGTCGGCTCCCGTCGTTCGCATCGCGCCCTCGCCCACCGGCGACCCACACGTCGGCACCGCCTACATCGCGCTCTTCAACTACGCCTTCACGAAGCAGCGTGGCGGCAAGTTCCTGCTCCGCATCGAGGACACCGACCAGGTGCGCTCCACGCGCCAGTCGGAGGACGCCATCCTCGACTGCCTCCGCTGGATCGGCATCCGCTGGGACGAGGGCCCCGACGTCGGCGGCCCCAACGGCCCCTACCGCCAGAGCGAGCGCCTGCCCATCTACAAGACCCACGTCGACCAGCTCATCGCGGCCGGCAAGGCCTACTGGTGCACCTGCAGCGCCGAGCGCCTCGACGTCGTGCGCAAGGAGCAGATGGCCCGGAAGGAGAACCCGGGCTACGACGGCCGCTGCCGCTTCCGCGACCCCGCCGAGGTCCAGGCCGAGATCGCCGCCGGTACGCCGGGCGTCATCCGGCTGAAGGTGCCGCGCGGCGCCGGCGACCCGAAGGCCGGGGCCGACGCCTCCAGCGAGCCCGTGATCGTCACGGTCAACGACCTGCTGCGCAAGCCCGTCACCATCCACACCCGCGAGGTCGACGACCAGGTGTTGATGAAGTCCGACGGCTTCCCGACCTACCACCTCGCCAACGTCGTGGACGACCACCTCATGGGCGTCACCCACGTGCTGCGCGGCGAGGAGTGGATTTCGAGCACGCCGAAGCACGTGCTGCTCTACCAGAGCTTTGGCTGGCAACCGCCCGAGTTTGCGCACCTTCCGCTGCTGCGAAACCAGGACAAGTCGAAGGTCAGCAAGCGCAAGAACCCGGTCAGCCTGAGCTGGTTCCGCGAGGCCGGCTACCTGCCCGACGCGATGGTGAACTTCCTCGGCATGATGGCCTTCACCTTCGAGGACGGCCGCGAGATCTTCAGCCTCGACGACTTCGTGCAGCACTTCACGCTGGACCGCATCTCCCTCGGCGGCCCGGTCTTCGACCTCAAGAAGCTGCTGTGGCTCAACGGCCGCTACCTCCGCGAGAAGCGCACCGACGCCGAGATCGTCGCCTACCTCAAGGAGCGCCTCTTCAATGACGAGTACCTCCTGCAGGTCGTGAAGGTCTGCAAGGAGCGCTTCGAAAAGTCCGAGGACTTCCTGACCTATGCGCCGTGGTTCTTCACCGGCGCCGTGGAGTGTCCGCCGGCCGAGCTCATCATCAAGGGCAAGACGAAGGCCGAGTCCATCGCGCTGTGGGAGGCCCTCGTCGAGAAGGTCGACACCGCCTTCGACTGGCGCTTCGAGGTCGTCGACGGCGTCTTGAAGGCCTGGCTCGAGGCCAACGGCCTGCAGGCGAAGGAGGCCTTCATGCCCCTGCGCTGGATGATGACGGGCCGCAAGGCGACGCCGCCGCTGCCGGAGTCCCTCACGGTGCTCGGGCGCGAGCGCGTCCGCACCCGCATCCGCGCGGCCATCGAGGCCCTCAAGAAGCTCCCCGAAGCCTCCGACGGGCCGGCCGCGGCGCCGTCGAAGCAACATCAGAAACCCTCTGCAACCCCGCAGACTTGAAGGAGAATACCATGGCTGTCCAGCGTACCCTCAGCATCATCAAGCCCGACGGCGTCAAGAAGAACGTCCTCGGCAAGATCATCGACACCTTCGAGTCGAACAAGCTCACCGTCGTCGCCGCCAAGCTCGTGCAGCTCACGCGCGCCGAGGCCGAGGGCTTCTACGCCGTCCACAAGGCCCGCCCGTTCTTCGGCGAGCTCTGTGACTTCATGGTCTCCGGCCCCGTGCTCCTGATGGTCCTCGAGGGTGAGGACGCCATCGCCAAGAACCGCGAGCTCATGGGCGCCACCAACCCGGCCAACGCGGCCGAGGGCACCATCCGCAAGCGCTTCGCGGCGTCGATCGGCGAGAACACCGTGCACGGCTCCGACGGTCCCGAGACCGCCAAGACCGAGATCGCCTGGTTCTTCGCCGAGAACGAGCTGTTCTCGCGCTGAGCGCACCTGCCATCCGGCACGAAGAACGGGGCCCGAAGGCCCCGTTTTTCTTTGTGATTCACCGTCTCCGACGATGCAGCCCGCCGCTGAAGGTGGCGTCGGCGCCCTCCGGTGGAGGGCGCCGCGCCGTTCTCACAGCAGGTGCTGTCGCCGCAGGAGCCAGGCGTTGTCGCGGGCGGCGAAGGCGCACAGCTCGAGGGCGCGGACGCTGCCCTGGACGAGCAGCATCGCCCGCTGCGGCGGCTCCTTCATCAGGCTCGGCAGGGCCGAGGCCTGCAGCGCCGCGATGGCCGAGCCGGTCGCGACGAGCACGAAGCGGTCGCAGGCCCGCGACATGATCTGGAGCGTACCGGCGAGGTCGATCGGCTGGCTGAACACCTGACGCGCCAGCGCGATGGCCGCCGCATTCTCGTCGGGCTGCAGCCGGGCCGTCAGCAGCTCGCTGCGCGCGTCACGGGAGCCCTCACCGAGCAGCCCGGCCCGGAGCAGGTCGAGCACCTCCTGTTCGCGACCCGGCTTCACCGTCTCGGTGAGCAGGGCGCCGAGGCGGACGACGGCGACGCCGCGGGCGATGGTGGCCGCGAGGGCGCCGTCGTGCACGAGGACGTCGCGTGGCACCACCACCTGCGGCACGCCGCCGGCGCAGACCGTCGGCCGGTCGACGTCGGCCATGACGATCTGGACCGTCCGACCGGGCAGCAGCCGATCGATGCGCTCCATCATCGCGGCCGACCGCGGCGACGCCTGCACGAGGGGCTTGGCCCCCGCCGGCGGCGGCGGGCCACCGAGCGCGACCTCCAGGTGCACCCCCAGCAGCGTGATGAGCTGCTGCAGCGGGCTGCCCCAGCCGGTCGGCGCCAGGCGCGAGCCGATGGACTCGCGGTCGATGAGCATGATGGCGGCGGTCGTCCGCTCGTCGGCGACGCGGCCCTGCATGAGCTCCTGCGGCACGCCCGTCCCCTTCAGGACGGCCGCGATGCCACGCATCGCGATGGCGCGCTCGGCCTGACCCTGCTGCTCGGCGAGCTCGGCGGCGAGGCCGAAGACGCGGTCATCCGTCGGGGTCCGGCGCAGCAGCTGCAGGATGCCCGTCACCGCGTGGCTCGCGAGCCGCGGGATGCGGGCATACAGCGACGTGAGTTCGAGGCGCACCTCGATGTCCTCGGCGTCGGCCTGGTGCGCCTGGTAGAGCAGGGCGGCGGCGCGGTCGTCGTCGTGCAGATGGTCGCGGGCGGCGCGGCCGGCGGCGAGGGCGACGGCCAGCACCTCCGCGGGGTCCGTTGTCGCCTGCAGGCGCGCCTCGGCGAGGGCCACGGCGTCGGCCCAGGCCCCCACGCGGCCGGCGGCCTCGACGGCGAGGCGCGTGCTCTCGGCGTCGAGGGGCGAGGCCGACTGGACAGCGAGGGCGAGGCTCAGCGCGCGGGCGGCGTCGCCGGCGTCGAGGTTCGCCCGCAGCTGGATGACGAGGGCGCCGACGGTGCCGGGGGCCACCGGCATGGCCTGCGTCCGCATCGTGTCTTCCGGCGGCTCGAGCGCCGGCCGCGGGGTCTCCACCGTGGCCCCGACCCGCTGCAGCAGCTCGTGCTGGCCGCTCTGGCGGGCGACGTCGGCGGCGGCGGCCTTGTGGCGCGGGTCGCCGGTCTCGCCAAAGAGGTCGAGCAGCGCGTCGATGGTCTCGCGGTGGCGCTGGGCAGCCTGCAGGGCGCCGACGCGACGCTCAAGGGCGCGCACGCGGTCGGGGCCCGTCCGCAGGGCGGCGACGCGGCGCCAGGCCTCGGCGGCCTCGGCGTGGCGACCGGCGGCCTCGCGGGCCTCACCGACCATCTCGAGGACGGCGAGGCTGGTCGGGTTGAGCTCCAGCGCCCGCTCGGCGGCGACGACGGCCTCGCCGGGCCGGGCCCGACGCAGCCGCAGACCCGCGAGGTCGAGCAGGGTGCTGGCGAGGCGCACGGGGTCCTCGGCCGGCACGATGGCCTGCGTGAGGGACTCCAGGGCGTGCTCGGCGCCGTCGTCGTCCTGGGCGTCGAGGGCCAGGCGCGCGAGCAGCTCGAGGGCCGGCACGTGGCGGGCATCGGCACGCAGGACCTGCCGCAGCCGGTCACGTGTGTCGGCCCGGCCGAGGGCCCAGGCGCACCGCGCCCGACGCATGAGGAGCTCCGGCAGCGTGCGGGGCCGGCCGTCGTCGGTGGGCGCCGCCAGCCAGGCGTCGGGGCTCAAGCGGTCGAGCAGGTCCAGCGCCCGCTCGTCGTCGCGTGAGGCCCAGGCGATGTCGGCGAGGCGCACGAGGGCGAGGGGCTGGGCCGCGTCGAGAGACAGGGCCTCCTCGAAGAAGCCGCGGGCCGCGACCTCCTGGCCGAGTTCATCGACACAGAACACGGCGACCTGCGCGAGCCGGGCGGCCCGCACCGACGCGTCGCCGGCGGCGCGCGCGTGGGCGACGAGCAACGGCAGCAGGTCCTTGAGCTTGCGGCGGCGCGTGAAGCTGTCGCGCACGATGGCGAGGGCGTCGTCGTCGCCCGGGGCCACGCCGAGCAGCGCGGTGGCGACGTCGACGGTGTCTTCGCCAAGCTTCTGGCGGAGGCGGAGTTCGCGCCGCAGCAGCGACAGGCGCCGGGCGTCGTCGATGGTGCCGCGACGTGCCTCCTCGTAGAAGGGCAGGGCGGCGGCCGTGCCCTCGTGCATGTCGATGAGGCGGTCCCACGCGCGCGGCGCGACGTCGGGGTCGTCGGTGGCTTCGCGGAAGGCGGCGACGGCGGCGGCGCGGTCACCGCTCAGCACGAGCGCGTCGCCACGGACGAGCTGCAGCGTCGCCGGCAGCGACGCGCCGCCGAGCTTCTCGATGCGCTCCATCAGCGGGGCGACGCCGTCGATGCGACCGGCGCGCACCATGAGGTTCGCCTTGAGGACGAGGCTGTCGAGGTCGTCGGGAAAGAGCGCCAGCGCCCGGTCCACCATCGCCTCGGCGGCGCGAACGTCGCCGAGGTGGTTGGCGTCGATGGTGGCGACGTCCCGCAGCCACATCGCCTGACGAAGCACGTCTGGCGTAGCGTCGACGGCCCGCAGCAGGGCAAAGCGCAGGGCGCCCCAGGTGTCGGACCGCTCGGCGTCGGCGCGCAGCATGGCGAGGGCGCGGGCGTGGTCCGGCACGAGTTCGAGGACGCGGTGCAGCGCCTTGCGGGCGCCGGCCTCGTCGGCGAGCTGGTCGGCGCGGATCGCGGCGCGCTCCATCCAGAGGTGGGCCTCACGGCGCGTGTCGCTGATGTGCTCGAGCTCGCGCCCGAGCAGGTCGTCGACGGCAGACCAGCGCTCATGGCCGCGGTGCCAGGCCTCGGCCACCGACAGCACCTCGAGGTCGGTGACGTTGGCGGTGACCGCCATGTCGGCAAGCGGACCGGCCCGCTCGAGGTCGCCGAGGGCCGCCAGCAGCGACGCCGCCTCCCGCGCCGGCGGACCGAAGCCCGCAGGCGGCAGGCCCGGGATGCGGGCCGCGCTCTCGAAGGCGAGGGCTGCGTCGAGGATGCGGCGGTCCTTGAGGTACCACTCCGCCAGCAGCAGCCGCGCCCCGAGGTCGATGGGGTCGTTGACGGCCTGGGCTTCGAGCAGGGCGAGGGCCCCCATGTGGTCGTCGGCCTCGTGCAGCAGGCGGGCCTGCTCGAGGACGAGGACGCGACGCGCGCCGACGTCGTCGGTGTCGCGCAGGCGCCGCTCGAGGACGCGGGTGAGGCCCGCGCCGCCGGCCCGGCTGCGAGCGAGGCTCTCGGCCTCGTCGAGGGCGGTGGCGTCGCCGTCGTCGGCGGCCTCGCACAGCGCGCCCACCGCGAGGTCGAGGGCGCCGGCGTCGCCGTCACGGGCGAGCAGCGTGGCGGCCCGACGACGGAGCGCCGTGCGGTGCGCGGCGTCGAGGCTGGCGTCGGTGTCGACGGCGGCGAGCAGCGCGAGGGCGGCGTCGCGCGGTCGGGCGAGCAGCTCGGCGAGGATCGCCGCCTTCTCCTCGAGCAGCATCGCCACCGGGGTGACGGCGAGCTGGTCGTCGAGGGCGACGAGGGCGTCCTCGGGCCGCAGCATCCGGCGCGCGAGGATCTCCGCCCGACGACGCACCAGGTCGGGAACGTCGTCGTCACTGGCGACGGCGATCTGGGCAGCGAGGGCCTGCTCGATGGCGGCCGGGTCGTTGGAGGCCTCGGCCACGCGGGCGAGGAGGCTCGACGTCGCGGCCGTCGGGGCGAGGCGGTGCGCGGCGATGGCCGAGCGCCGGGCCTGCGCGGGGTCCGACGTGAGCAGCACGGCGGCGTGCCGCGCCAGCACGGCCGACTGCTCCGCCGCACCGCTCTGCAGGCGGGCGAGGCGCATCAGGCTCTCGGCGAGCAGGTCGGTACGGCCGAGGCGGGCGGCGATGGCGGCGATCCGCTCTTCGACGTCGGCGCGGGGGCCGGCGAGCTGGCTCAGGCGCAGACGCCCGAGGGCCGGCAGACCGAGGTCGTCGTCGACGGCGCGCAAGGCCGTGAGGCCCGCCGTCTCGTCGACGGCCGCAGCAGAGCGCAGCGACGGCAACACGTGGGCAGCCGCGGTCGCGAGGCCGACGGTGGCGAGGACGGTGCCGACGGCGGCGCGGGCCTCCGGCGTCGGGTGACGCCCCAGGCCGGCGACGAGGGTCTGGACGTCGACGGCCTCACCGACGGCGAGGCGGTCGAGGGCGACGAGGGGCGCCGGGCGGGCGCGCTCGGCGAGCGCGTCGACGGCGAGGCGCTCGCGGGCGCTGCCGCCACCGCGTTCGACGGCAGCGTCGAAGGCGGCGACGACGGCGGCGCGACGGGCCGGCGCCACCGCGGCGAGGCCGGCGGCGATGGCGCTCGCCCGGACCGCGGCGTCGGCGAGGGTGGGGTCGACGGCGAGGCGCACCTCGAGGGGTGCCTCGGCCATCGTCACGCCGGCGCGCATGAGCAGCCGTGCGGCGCCCAGCTCGTCGGCGGCCGAGACCTCGGCGGCCAGCTCGCGCCAGGCCGCGCGACGGGCGGCCGGACGGCCGCGGCGCGCGCGCTCCAGTGTCGTCGACGGCGGCGGCGGCGGCGGCGCCTCGGCGTCTCGCAGCGACGCGAGGTCGGTGATGCGGGCGAAGTCGGTGGGCGCGTGCGACGAGAACGATCGGACGCCGTTTCGCAGGGCGTGCCAGGCGCCGAAGAAGCCCTGGGCCGCGCTCGCCTCGAGGGTGTGGTGGGCGAGGAGGGGAAGGGCGCGGATGTCGCCGGCCCGCAGGCGCCACGCCGCGATCTGCAGCGCGGTGTCGCCGCCGGCCGCGTCGGCGAGGCCGAGGGACAGGGTGACAAAGACGTCGTCGCCGCTGAGTCGGCCGACGTGGGCGGCGAGGCGGGCGGCGTCGCCCATCACGCCGTCGCGCGCGGCGCGGGTGACGACGTCGCGGCAGTGCAGGCGGACCGCGTCGTCGAGGTCGGCGGCGGCGAGGCCACACAGGGCACGAGCTGCCGCGCCGAAGGCGCCGGCCCCGAGGAGCAGCTCGCTGGCGCGCACGAGGGCACGACGCGTCGGCGCACCGGCGGAGACGGCCTCGACGAGGACGTCGGCGGCGTCGCGGTTGCGCCCCTGCACCTCGAGGGCGTTGGCGAGGACCTCGGTGAGGCGCCAGTGACGGGCCCCGGGGGCGCTGAGCAGCTCGACGACAGCGGCGGCGTCACCGCCGCGCACGAGGGCCGCCAGGCCGTCGGCGAAGCGGGCGCTCAGGGCGTCGTCGCCGGCGAGCGCGGCGGCGGCGCCACGCAGCACGGCGGCGCGACCGAGGCGCTGCCGCAGCGAGAGGATGAGCTCGTCGGCGCCGAGGTCGGCGACGTCGCCGACGACGAGCGCGATCCAGCCCTCGTCGCTGTCCTGCAGGCGGGCGAGGCCCTGGCGCGCCGTGCGGGCGACCTGGGCCTGGCCGAGCGCACCGGCGCGGGCCGCGACCGCCTGGAGGGCCTCGATCGCGAGGGGGGCGCCGACGCGGTCGGCGTCGACGTCGAGGAGGAGCTGGAAGCCCTCGTCGAGGAGGGCCGGCGCGACGCCGTCGCCGAGGCAGTCGATGACGAGGCGGACGCGCTCGGGCGTCAAGCCGCGACGGCCCAGCGCGATGGCCTTGCGGGCGGCGTCGTCGGCGTCGCCGCGGCGGCGGGACGCGTCGATGAGGCGCATCATCGCGCCGTCGTCGGCGGCGCCCTCGGTGGCGAGGGCCGCGAGGGCGGCCTCCTCACCGGCGGCGTCGCCGGCGCGGCGGGCGAGGTCGGCGAGGAGCCAGGTGGCGGCCGGGCCCCCCAGCGCGCGGGCGAGGGTGGCGGCCTCGTCGATGCGGCCCAGCAGGGCCAGCATGCCGGCCTCGGCGAGGGGGTCGTCGACGACGAGCAGGGCCTGCTCGGTCAGGCCCTCGCCTGTGGCCGTGCGCCAGGCCTCGTCACGCAGGGCGTGGGCTGCGGCGCTGTCTTCGATACTTCTGGAGGCATCGAACAGAGCGGTGAAGGCGCCGAGGGGGTCCTGCTGGCGACGGCGCAGCGCAGCGCGGTCGCGGATCGCGGCCACGCGTTCCTCGACGGTCGCAAGGCCGGCCTCGGTCTCGGCGAGGATGGCGTCGACGACGTCGCTCAGGCCGGCGGCCTCGGCGGTGCTGCGGGCCTCGACGCGAATGGCGTCGCCGGCTCTGCCAGCAGGGGCCTGACGCGCGAGGGCGAGGGCCTCACGGCCGAGGCGCTCACGGTCGCCGCTGCGCACCGCGAGTTCGACGGCCCGACGGCGGAGGCGCAGGGCATCGTCGGCCAGGGCCGCGTCGCCGGTGGCGGCGTCGGCGGCGGCGCTGGCCCAGCGGAGGCTGTCGTCGGCGCCGGTGGTGGCGGCCGCGTCGGCGCGGGCAATGAGTTCGGCAGGCGCGGCGTCGCGGGCGGCAAACAGCGCGTCGAGGGCCTCGATCTGCAGCGCGGTGGCACCCTCGGCGCGGGCGGCGGCGGCGACGACGGCGAGATCGCGCGCCGGCTCGGCGAGGTGCCGGGCGAGGCGCAGGCGCAGCGGGAGCCGGGCCGCACGGCGCGGGCCCGTGAGCGGCAGCGTCGCCGCGGTGGCGGCGAGTGACCGCACGTCGTCGCCGGCGAGGGCGTCGATGTGCGATCCCGCGCGCGGGTCACCGTGACGGATGAGCGCCGCGGCCACCGCCAGCGGCGTCGGCGACGGCGGCGTCACCGCCATGATGCTGCGCGCGGCGCTGGCGCCGACGTCGACGAGATCGACGCCGAGGCCAGCGGCGGCCGCGCGCAGGGCGGTGGTGTCGCCGAGGCGGGCGGCGCGGCGGAAGACGGCGACGTCGCGGGCGCGCCCCTCGAGGCGCTCGATGTCGACGGCGGTGGCGGCGATGCCCGCGGTGCGGGCCCGACGACGGAACGCGGCCGCAGCGAACGCGCGCTGCAGGCTCGCCCGGGCGGCGGCGGCGACGGCGGGGGCCGCAAAGAGGGCGTCGGAGAGGCGCAGGGCGGCGGCGCTGCCGAGGGCACGTCCCCCGACGGCGAGGCCGGCCACGAAGGCATCAAGGGCCTCATGGCGGGCGTCGTCGGCGGCGAGGGCGTCGGCGACGGCGACGGCCTCGGCGATCGCCGGATCGATGCCGTCACGCCAGGCGGTCGTACCGACGGCGGCGGCGGCCTCGGTGGCGCTGGCGGTGTCGACGATGAGCGTGCGCCAGGCCTCGACCCGCAGCGTCGGCGCATGAGCGGTGACGGCGTCGGCGGGCAGGGCGAGGATCGCGCGGGCGTCGCCGGCGCGGTGGGCGGCGCGGTGGGCGGCGGCGAGCTCGGCGGCGAGGAAGGCGACCGAGCCGGGGCCGGCGGGATCGTCGCCGTCGACCTGGCGGTGCAGCGCGCCCATCAGCGCGTGGAGGTCGGCGTCGTCGTCGCCCACCGGGCGCACCACGGCGAGCGCCGCGATGGCCTCCTGCGGGCGACCGAGCGCGGCGAGCAGCTCGGCGCGGCGGCGGACGAGCTGGCGGCCCTCCAACGACGTCGGCGACCCGAGCGCGGTGGCCCGGCGACCGAGGGCGTCCTGCAGGGCCTCGCGGTCCCCGAGCCCCTCGAGGCACTCGAACAGCTCGCCCCAGGCCTCGCGATCGCCGGAGTCCTCGTCCACGAGCTGCTGCAGGTGGGTGGCGGCGCGGACGTGGGCGGCCTCGTCGTCGATGCCCTCGCGGAGCACCGCGACGAGCTGCAGGCGCAGGCGGCGACGCTCGACCGTGTCGTCGACGGCGACGATGGCGTCTTCGAGGACGGTGGCGACGGCGTCCCAGGCCTCGACGTCGCGCAGGGCGCTGAGGGCCTGGTCGCGGCGCTCGGCGGAGCGCCGCAGGGCCGGGCGCAGGTCGTCGAGGCGGGGCTGCAGGACGGCGGCGCCGGCGGCGATGGCCAGGTCAGCTGCATCGTCGACGACAGCGCGCGTTTCGACGGTCGTGGAAGTGTCGTCCCGACGACGAGCGGCGAGGCCCAGCAGGCGGTCGACGGCGAGGGCCGGCTGGCCGGCGCGCTCGTGGCGCCGGGCCACCGCCCGCTGCAGCGGCTCGTGGGCGAGGGCGGCGTCGGCAAGCGTCGTCACGACGTCGTCGGCCACGGCCGGGTCGTCGACGGCGCCGGTCTGGATGAGGGCGTCGCGCAGCTGGTCGGCGGCGGCATCGTCGCCCGCGGCGAGGAGGGCGTCGGCCAGGCCGGCCGGCGAGCGACCGGCAGCGGTGGTGAGCAGCGCGGCGGCGCGCTCGCGGTCCGCGTCGGGGCCTCGGAGGGCGAGGACGACGTCGTCGATGGCCCGACGCACGGCGTCGGCGTCGGTGCCGCTGGCGAGGCGGAGGGTCGCGCGATCGAGGCGGTCCGCCGGCGCGAGGGCGTCGCCGACCGCGTCCATCTCGTCGAGCACGGAGAGCCGCGCGGCCGACGTGTCGTCGGTCGGGGCCGCCCGCAGGAGGCCGAGCAGGCGCGTGCGCAGCGCCGGCGTGCTCTCCAGCTCCCGGGCGCGTTCGAGCCAGCGCACGGCGGCGTCGGCGTCGGCCTCGCGGGCGAGGGCATCGTCGGCACAGGCGACGGCGCGGGCGGCGCGCTCGGCGGCGCTGCCGGTGGCGAGCCCGAAGAGGGCCTCGCGGGCGGCGCGGAGAGCGGCGGCGTCGTCGACGGCGGCGGCGAGCCGCTCGACCTCGAGCCAGCCGGTGGCGGCCGGCGGCTCCCCGTCGGGCAGGGCATCGGCGGGCACCGCCAGCCAGCGCTGCCAGGCCGCAAGGGCCCGGCGGGCGTCGCCCGCCGCCTCGGCGCTGCGGGCCAGCCGGCGCGCGTTGGTCGAGACTTCGAGATCCCTCGAAATGAGGGCATCGAGGGCGGCGCAGGCGATCGCGGGCTGGTCCAGCTCCTCGGCGAGGCGCGCGCGACGCACCTCACCGTCATCGCTGAGGCCGCCGGCCTCGGCCGCGTCGCACAGCACCGCCAGGGCACGGGCGGGCGTCTCGGCGTTGCCCTCGGCGTCGTCGAGCCACACGCCGGCGCGCTCAAGCCACGTCGACGGCGGCTGGAAGGCCTGCCCGTCGGGGCAACGGGCGAGGCCCTGCAGCAGGATCTCGGCGGCGGTGATCAGGTCGCCGCGGTCCGCGAGCCAGCCGGCGAGGCGCTGCACCGCGACGTCGAAGCGGGCGTCGTCGGGCAGGGGGTGCTCGGCGCGCACCGCCACGGCCTCGCGGACGCCGGCGTCGTCGACGACGCCCCGGAGGGTCGCGATGGCGCCGGTGGCGTCGCCGACGTCGTGCTGGAGCTCGGCGAGGCGGAGCGCGACGGCGAGGCGCTCGACGGCCTCGGGGCTGCGCGCGAGCAGGCCGCGGCGCGCCTCGATGGTGGCCGCCGCGTCGCCGAGGCGCTCGCGTGCCCCCACGAGCAGGCGGTGCATCTCGAGGTCGTCGCGCGCTGCGATGGCCGTCGTGCACAGCTCGGCGAGGAGGGCGGGGTCGTCGACGCCGTCGTGGGCCTGGGTGGCCAGGCGGGCGTAGGCGAGGCCACGAACCTCACCGTCAGCGCTGGCGTCGATGAAGCGACGCTCGACGTCGATGGCGCCGCGGAGATCGCCACGGCGGGCGAGCTGACGGCTGAGGGCGCGCGCCGCGCCCGAGAAGGTCGGGTCGATCGCGAGGGCCTCACGCCGGTCGGCGATGGCGCCGTCGTCGTCGTCGAGCAGGGTCACCCTGACGTCCGCGCGCGACTCAAGCAGGCGGGCCCGCTCCTTGCCCTCGGCGTCGGCGAGGAGGATGTCGAGCCATCGGGCGGCACCGGCGCCATCGCCGACGGCCCGGCACAGCTCGACGAGCATGCGGGCATGGCTCTCGACGGGAGAGCCCGCGGTCCGACAGGCGCCATCGGCGAAGACGAACGCCGCGATCGCCAGCCGGTTGCGGTGGAGGATGCCGGCCAGGAGACCGCCAGCGTCGGCGGCGTGGCGCGCCGCCTCGATGGGCAGCGTGTCCTCGAGCGCGCTGGCCGCCGCCAGCCGGGCGCGGATGGCGAAGCGACGGCTCTGCGTCTGCCGCGCAAGGTCGAGGGCCGCCCCGAGGGCGATCGACGAGAAGGGCGGGTGCCGCAAGGCGCGCAGCAGCCACCGGCGCGCCTCGTCGAAGCGACCGGCCCGGGCGGCGACGTCGGCGGCACGCATCAGCAGGTCGGTGCGCTCGGCAGAGGGCGGCAGCAGGGCCGCGCGCCGCAGCGACTCGGCGGCGAGCCCCTCGTCGTCACCGAGTTCGAGGAGCAGGGCGAGCAGGCGGCGGCTGGCCGCAGCGTCGTCGGGAGCATGGGCGAGCAGCTGCTGCAGCGCCGTGGCTGCAGGGCGGGCCTGCTTGAGCTCTTCCTCCTCGAGGTCGGCGACGCGCTGCCAGAGGCCAACGAAGGCCTGGTCGGCGTCGCCGCGCTCACGGGCCTGCTCGATGAGGGCGTGCAGCAGCTCGACGGCGCGGGCCGGACGACCGGCGCGGGTGTTGAGGTCGACGAGGCGACGGCGCGTCCGATCGCGGGTTGTGTCGTCGATCCCGCAGCCGAGGAGGAGTTCACGGGCGTCGAGCTCGGCGGCACTGCCGCGCTCGCGCGCCGCGTCGGCGACGGCCGACAGCAGCGGCAGGACGTCGTCGCCGATGCCGGCGCCGCGCGCGGCCGTCAGCCGGGTGCAGACGTCGACGAGGTCGGCCGAGGGCTCGGCGAGGCGCAGCCCCACGAGGCCCTCGAGGGCGGGCAGGGCGGCCGGCTCGACGTCGAGCCACGCCGTGAGGGCCCGCTCGAGCAGCGCGAGGCGGCCCGGCGCGTCCTGACGGGCGCGATGGTCGGCGACCTGGCGGGAGCGGATCTCGCGGCGGTCCGGGTCGTCGAGGTCGGCGCGGGCGAGAAGACGGGCGACGAGGTCTTCGACGGCGTCGGCGTCCCCCAGCTCGATGGCCAGGCCGAAGGCGCGCTGCTGCACGGCGAGGTCCGCGCCGAGTGCATCGCCGACGGCGATGACGTCGCGAGCCGACGCGAGGGCCCGCTCGCCGGCACCGGCGCCGACGAGCAACGTCAGCCCCTCGAGGAGCCAGGCCGGGCGCTGGTTGCGACGGGCGGCGTCGATGAAGGCGGCGGCAGCCTCAAGCGAAGGCAGCTCACGGGCGGCATCCAGCCAGCGCTCGACGTCGGCGACGTTGTCGTGCCGCGCCGCGAGGGCGGCGAGGAGGCGGCGGCGGGCCACCGCGCTGTCGACGTGACCGATGGTCTCGCGCAGCACATCGGTGGCCAGCGTCGAGACGTCGGCGTCTTCGCGGGCCAGGACCACGGCGAGGCGACGCGGGTCGGTCCCGGCCACGCGCATCCAGGCGACGACGTCGATGACGCCATCGCCGGCGGCCGCACGGGCCCATACATCGGCAGCGTCGAGGGCCCGGCCGGCGCGCTCGAGGAGCACGGCGAGGCGGGCGAGATGGGCGCCACGTTTCTCCCCTTCGACGAGGTCGGCGAGGGCCTGGCGCTCGCCAATCTCGGCGTCGACATCGTCGGCGTCGGCGGCGCTGACGGCCCGCAGCTCGCGGCTGACGACGTCGGCACGGCCGGCGAGGAGCGTGAGGGCGGCACGCGGCAACCCGGCACCGGCGAGGCGGCGGGCGAGGGCGCGGACGGCGTCGGCGACGGCATCGTCGTCTGGACGACGGGCCAGCACGGCGACACCGAGGGCGGCGGCGAGTCGCTCACCACCGCGCGACACCACGACGTCGCCGACGGCGTCGGCGGCGCCGTCGACGAAGGCGTCGGCGAGGGCGCCGGCTGCGTCATCGATGAGGTCGGCGTCGAGGAGGTGGCCGGCGGCCTCCACGCGCAGCGCGGTCGCTGCGCGACGGTCCTGGGCGCGCTCGGCGTCGGCGAGCAGCAGCCGCCCGAGCGGCGCCGCGTCGCCCAGCAGCGCGCGCGCCTCGGCGTCGAGGCGCACGACGTCGGCGTCCTGCTGTCGGACGGCCGGCATCCGGCCCAGGAGGGCGCGGGTCCTTTCGGCGGCACCAGCGGCGTCGGTACGGCCGGCGCGGGCGCGCCGGAGTGAGAGGCGGGCCGCGGCAAAGCGCGCGGCATGCACCGGCGCGGCGGCATCAACGTCGACGTCGTCCTCGGCGTCGACGACGGTGGCGAGGGCCTCGACGGCGCGATCGAGGTCGCCGACCTCTTCGGCCAGTGTGGACAGGCGCAGGGCCACCATCGCGTCGCGCGGGTCGAGGTCTCGGGCCCGCAGCAGGTGCGCGCGGGCGGTCTCGCGATCGCCGCGCTCGCTCGCGAGCCGGGCCGCGAGCAGCTCGACGTGCTTCTGCAGCGTGGGCTCCTCGGGGACGGCGACGAGGAGGCGCGCGAGGCCTTCGGCGGCGCGCTCAAGCGCACCCGACTCGATGTCGAGTTCGACGAGGGGCACGAGCGCGTCGGGGCGCTCGCGGGCGCGCAGGGCGCGGCGCAGCAGCGCGCGGGCGGCGTCGGCGCCCTCGATGCGGCGGGCGACGTCGGCGAGAAAGATGGTGAAGGTGTCGGCGGCCTCGAGCTCGGCGGCGGGCTCGATGAGGCTGCCGCTGCCGGCGCGCTCGAGGGCGGCGCGGCCGGCGGCGAGGGCGGCGGCAAAGTCGCCACGGCGGGCCTGCAGGCGCGCGAGGCGCATGCCGGCCTCGGCGACGGAGGGGTCGGCCTCGACGGCGGCGGCGGCGGCGGCGAGGGCGCCCTCGATGTCACCAGCCTGCTCGCGCAGCCGCGACGCCTCGAGAGCGGCGCGACCGGCGACCCAGGGCTCATCGCTCTCGTCGGCAGCCTCGGAGAGGGCCATGAGGCGGTGGGCCCGCTCGGTGTCGTCGATGTCGGCGGTCTCGGCCCACGCTGCGCGCAGCCCGAGGTGCTCATCATCGGCCTCGAGGGCCCGGGCGATGAGGTCGTCGCCGTCGGCGCGACGACGGGGTTCGGCGCGCAGCAGTTCGGCGAGGAACGGCACCGCCGACGGCGCCACGGCGCCGCCATCGATCATGCGATCGACGAGGCGCAGGCGCGCGGCGTCGTCGGTGGCGACGGCGAGGTCGTCGGCGAAGACGGCGAGGGAGATGGCGTCCTGCAGGGGGCCGCCCTTCGTCGGCCGTGCGGCCTTCCAGCCCTCGGGGGCCTGGCCGCTCCATGCGCGCAGCACGACCTCGCCCTTGCCGAGCACGGTTTCGTGGACGCGGACGTCGCCGAGGGAGGGGACCTTCCAGCCATGCAGCGGCAGGAGGCGCGAGAACACCGCGCGGAAGGGCTCGGCGCGGCGGATCATCGCGCGCGCCGGCAGACCACCGGGGAAGCGCAGCGCGTCGAGGAGGGCCGGAGCCAGCTCAAGCCGACGACGGGGCAGGGGCATGAAGCCGATCAGCTCGTGCAGCACGAGCGCGACGCCGCCGTCGCCGACGGGCGCGAAGATGCAGCGCGCGCGCAGGGGCACGGGCCCCGCCGGTCCGTCGATCGTGACGACGATCTCGAGGCCACCGGCGCGGCTGCGCTCACGCACGAGCGTCAGGCCATGACGGGCCAGTGCGTCGGCGACGAAGAGGGCCTCCCACGTGACGGCGAGCTCGACGGCCCGAAGCGTGAGGCGGCGGTTCTGGAAGCGCAGCGCGCCGCCGCTGACGTCGAGCGGGAAGGCGACGTCGGGCACCTCGAAGAGGGCCCGTCGCACGACGACGCCGTCGTCGGCCGGCCGCTGCTCGAGAGCGAGCAGGGCCTTGCCGGCCTCGAAGCGCATCTGGAACCCGAGCTGCTCGGCCGGCTTCGTTGCCGCCGGGACGACGTCGACACCGTCGCGGTCCTGGTCGTCGGCGACGCCCTCGCGCGGTTGGGGCGGGATGACCCTGGGGAGGCCGGTGGTATCGTCGGGGGACCGGGGCGTGTCGGACATGGCGGGCGGACCCTAGCACCGGGGCCGACGCCGCCGCGAACCCGTGACATCGAGGGGTTCCCCACATCCCCCTACATCGCCGGGCAGGTGCGAAAACTTGAGAACAGTTCTCCAGACATGGAACTGTGACAAGCATGGGAAAGAAAGACCGCAAGGCGCCAAAGGCCGCCGCGCCCGACGCTCCTCGACACCGCCCGCGCCTCAAGGCGCGCAAGCGCCCGGCCGCAGCCGACCGCGACGCACCGCAGGAGATTGCCGTCTTCGACCCCGACGCCGTCGAGAAGGTGCTCGACGCGCTGCCCAGCAAGGCCGAGGCCGGCCGCATCGCCGACCGCATCGCCGGCCTCGCGAGCGCGAGCCGCATCGAAGCCGTCATGGCCCTGTCGGTGGCCGAGCTGTGCGTGGGTGACGTTGCTGCCGTCCTCGGTCTGTCGATGTCGGCGACGTCGACGATGCTGAAGCAGCTGCGTGGTCTCGGGCTGGTCTCGGTGCGGCACGCCGGCAAGCAGACCTACTACCGGCTCTCCGACCAGCGCGTTCCCACCATCCTCGAGTTCGGACGCTCCATCCCCGACGAAGGCACCTGAGACCGGGCGTCGACGACGCTGCTTGCTCCCGATGCGCCGGCAGGTGCATCATCCCGCCACCCATCCCTTCCGCACACCCGCGAGGCCCCCATGGCGACGTCCTTCAAGCTCGAGCACGACTTCCCCGACATCCCCGTCGACGTCTTCGAGGCCTGGCTGAACGACCCCGACCTCATCAAGATGCTCGACAAGATGCCGGCGTTCCGCAGCCGCGACCTCGTCGACACGAAGAAGAATGCCGACGGCTCGACGACGTGGCGCTTCAAGGTCGTCGCCGGCGGCGATGTGCCGGCGTCGGTGCGCAAGGTCCTCAACGAGGAGATGCTCACCTGGCACGAGGACACCCGCTTCGTCCCCAACGAGCACACCATCCACTGGACGATCGTGCCGCTGGCGGCGAAGGCGCAGGCGCTCCTCGAGAGCCATGGCACCTGGCGCCTCATCCCGGCGGGCAAGGGCACACGGCGCGTCATCGAGGGCCACATCACGGTGAAGGTTCCGCTCGTTGGCAAGGTGGTCGAGCAGTACCTCGCCTCGGAGCTCAAGCGGAACTACGACGTCGAGCCGGACATCCAGCGGGCGTTCTACCGGAAGAAGATGGCCGAGAAGGCCTGAGCGTCCCATCCACGTCGTCGTGAGGCATCCATGAAGCGCCCCAGCACCTCCTCCCTCGTCATCGGCGTCGTCGTCGGCTCCCTGGCCACCGGCGGCGCGCTGCTGGCGCAGTCGAAGCCGCAGCCCACGTCGTCGTCGCCGGCGATGCCGACGGCCGAGGCCGGCCAGCCCTTCGAGATCGTCGACACGCCCGGGAGCACCTATGTGCTCAACAAGGCGACCGGCCAGGTGTGGCGCCTGTCGTTCACCGACGTGGGCGGCAACAAGTACTGGTACGGCATGTACGCGCCGATGGAGCCCGCGACGTCGTTCGAGGAGTTCCGCGCGCGCATCCGCCGCGAACTCGCCGAGCAGCGCTGAGCAGCGCCGGGACACACGACATGGGCATCCAGATCCCCGGCACCCTCGCCGCCCTTCTCTCGCCGTCGACGCTGTCGGCGCTGGAGGCTGCACTCGCGCCGCCGCGGGAGCGACGGGCCCCCGTCACCTTCGAGCTCGAGGTCGAGGCCGCCGGCGAGGGCACCTGGGTGCTGCGCTACGAACAGAGCGGCCTCACCGGCAAGAAGGGCTTCGCGAAGGCCCCGCTCTTGAGCCTGCGCCTCGGCAAGGGCGCGCTGGGCCTCATCCGCGACGAGCTGCAGGCCGCCGTCGACGGCTTCCCCGCCGCACCCGAGCTGGCCCGCCGACTCGTCGCCGCCCGTGGCCTCGACGCCGCCGCGGCCGCCGCCGCCCACGCTGCCATCGCGAAGCTGGGCGAGGGCCACTGCATCCACTTCAACGTCGCCGGCGAGGGCGTGATCAGCGTCGCGCGTGGTCCGGTCGACGAGGCCACCCGCGAACTCACGGTCAGCCTCGACGGCAAGGCCCTGCGGGCGCTGCTCACGGGCGCGCCGCTGACGTCGGTGGCGGCGAGCATGAAGGGCGACCGCAGTGTCGGCACCGCCGTGCTGGCCGCGCTCGGTCCGGTGCTCAAGACGCTGCAGCTCTGACCCGTCAGCGCCCGAACAGGGGCGCGTGGGCGGCGACGTCGTCGACAATGAGGGCGTCGACCCCGAGGTCCAGCAGGCGCTGGCCATCCTGCGGCGTGCGCACATCCCAGACATGGACCCGCAGCCCGGCGGCGCGCGCTGCCGCCATGAACGCCGCGTCGACGAGAGAGGCCGGCGGATGCACGGCGTCGGCGCCGAGCAGCGGCACGGCGAGGCCGGTGCGCAGCGGCAGCAGCGACTTCGGCCACAGCAGCACGCCGATCGGCAGCGCCCGGTCGATGCGCCGCACCTCGAGGAGCTGGGCCGGGTGGAACGAGCTCACGATGACGTGCACGCGGGGCGTGTGGGCCCGGATGACGTCGACGACGCGGCGCTCGAGGCCCACCCAGGCGGGGCTCGGGCCCTTGAGCTCGACGTTGACGACGGCGCCGTCGGGCATGGCCCGCAGGACGTCGTCGAGACGAGGCACGCCCTCGGGGTGGGTCCAGCCGCCCGGAAACCAGCTCGCGGCGTCGAGCGAGGCGAGCTCGTCGGCGTCGAAGTCGCTGGGCTTGCCAAGGACGTTGGTGGTGCGGTCCAGCGTGTCGTCGTGCAGCACGACGGGGACGCTGTCGCCGCTCAGCGTGACGTCGAGTTCGACGCCGTGGGCGCCGTCGGCGATGGCCGCGGCGAAGGCGCCGAGGGTGTTTTCGGGCGCACGCGCCATGGCCCCCCGATGGCCCAGCAGCAGGGGCCTGCCAGTGGCGTCCATCGCCTCCAGGCCCGCCTTCGACGACGACGACCCACCTACAAGGCCCCCGAGCGCCGACGTGGCGCGCAGGGCCACCTGCCGCAGCAGGGGGTCGAGGGGTGCGGACCAGCGGCCGGCCACGGCAGAGCGGGCGAGACGGGTGAGCGTGGACATGGCGCCTTCCTGCCCCAGGCAGCGCCATCCGCCAACGCCCGACGTCAGCGGTCGGCGAGCACCCGGTCGAGAGCGCGGGCCGCCGTGTCGAGGTTCTCGGGGTTGAAGAGGCGCAGGTGGTCGCCGCTGAGTTCGACGCGGTGGATGGGGCCCGTGACCCAGGCGCGCCAGCCCTTGATGGGATCATCCATCTTCGTCGCCGCCCAGTCGAAGTCCTTCTCGGCGGCAAAGAGCGTCATCGGCACCGGAATCGACGCCCGCGGCCAGTAGCGGTGGTGGGCCACCGTCGAGAGGCCGGCGAGCCGCTCGATGCGCTCGCGTTGGGCCGGCGACATCGCGGCGACCTCCTCCTCGCCGCTGGCGAAGGCGTCGGCGAAGGCGTCGGCGCGGGCCATGCGCAGGTTGAACTTCTCCTTCACGCTGGCGACGCGGTCGCGGAAGTAGGAGCGGCGCCCCTCCCAGTCGAGGCGCCATACCGTCTCGACGTGCAGGCGTGCCCGCGTGAGGGCCGGCAGCTTCTTCGGGTACCCCGGCGCCATCGTGTCGAAGATGACGAGCTGGCGCGGCGGGCGGCCGGCGGCGCACCGCTGCAGGGCCATCTCGTAGGCGACGAGGCCGCCGAAGGAGTAGCCGGCGAAGACGACGTCGTCGCGGACGCCGATCTCGTCGAGGACCTCGAGGTTGTGGGCCGCGAGGGCCTCCACCGTCGTGAGGGGCTCCTCACCCGGCTCGCTGCCGAAGGTGCGCAGACCGACGCCGAGGTGCGCCATCCGCTCGGCGATCGGCGCGAACGTGAAGACGTGACCGCCGATGCCGGGCAGGAAGATGACGTCGGGCTCACCGTCGCGCGACGTCAGCGGCAGCAGCAGGTGGCCGCGATCCCGCGCCGTCGTCGCCGGCATCGGGGTGGCGTGGCCGGTCCGACCGAGCTGGGCGTCGATGCGGCGCGCCAGCTCGCGCACCGTCCGGGCGAGCATCAGCGACGACAGCGTCACCTCGACGCCGAACTCGTCGGAGTGGGCGCGGACGGCGACGGCGGCCTTCAGCGAGTGCCCGCCCAGCGCGAAGAAGCTCTTCGTCACGCTCACGGCGTCGACGCCCAGGACCTTCGCCCATGTCGCGGCCACGCGGGCCTCGGTGTCGGTGGCGGGCGCCACCACCGCGTCCTCGACGACGACGCGGGGAAGTGCACGCTTGTCGATCTTGTCGTTCGCCGTTTTCGGGAGCACCGGCATCGCCACCACCCGCGCGGGGACCATGGCCTCGGGCAGGCGCTGCTGCAGGGCGGCGATGAGCAGGGTCTCGTCGACGGTGGCGGGGCTGACCCATGCCAGCAGGTGCTGCCCGTCGACAAGGACGGCGCACTCCTTGATGCCACCGGGCAGGTCGGCGCCGGCGGCCATGATGGCGGCCTCGACCTCGCCGGGCTCGACGCGCAAACCGCGCAGCTTCACCTGTTCGTCGCGACGCGCGAGCCACTCCAGCTCGCCGTCGGGCCACAGCCGGACGATGTCGCCGGTGCGGTAGACGCGCTCCTGTGTGCCGTCGCCGCGGTCGCGCATGACGAAGGCCTTCGCCGTGAGCTCGGGCGCCCGCAGGTACCCCTCGGCGAGGCCCGGCCCGGACACGATGAGCTCGCCGGGCTCGAGGGCCGGCACCGGCTGGAGGTCGTCGTCGACGACAGCGCAGACCACATGGGGCGCCGAGCGCCCGATCGGCACGCGCTCGCCGACGGCTTCGCCCCGGCGCGGCGCCGACCACGCCGACGAGAACACCGTCGACTCCGTCGGCCCGTACTCGTTGACGAGCCAGGCGGTGGTGTGGAGGCGGTGCTTCTCGATGAGCTGGGTCGTGAGCTTCTCGCCGCCGACGATGACGAAGCCGAGCGCATCGAGGGGCTCGATGCCGACGGGGAAGGCGTCGAGCATCGCCCCCCACAGTGCCGGCACCGCCGACGTGTAGGTGATGCGTCGACGGGACAGGCCGCGACGGATCGCGATGGGATCGCGGCGAGCCTGCTCGTCGAGGACGTGCATCGTGCCGCCGGTCGTGAACGACCAGAACAGCGTCTCGACGCTGCCGTCGAAGAAGAACGGCGCCAGCAGCATCGAGCGCTCGACGTGCGGGAAGCCGAGCGCTTCGCGGGCCTGCAGCTGGCTCATGACGGCGCGATGGGAGATGACGACGCCCTTGGGCGTGCCGGTGCTGCCCGACGTGAAGATGGCGTAGGCCGGGTCGTCAGCGCGGCCGGGGACGTCGGCGGGCGCGATGGTGCCGGGGCCGCCGTCGGTGCTGCCGTGGGCGCTGCGGGCCATGGTGGCGTCGTCGTCGAGGACGATCGTGAGGTCGGCCTGGGCCACGATGGCATCACGGCGAAGCGGGGGCGCCGCCGGATCGACGGGCACATAGGCCGCGCCGGCGAGCAGCACGCCGAAGATGGCCTCGACGGTGCGCAGGGGATGCTCGCACTGCACCCCGACGAAGCGGCCGGGGCCGACGCCGTCGTCTCGCAGCGAGCGCGCGACCGCGGAGGCGCGACGGTACAGCGCGGCGCGTTCGACGACGACGTCGCTGGCCGGGTCGGCCGGATCGGCGACAAACACGAGGGCTGCTCGACTCCCCTTGAGGTCGGCGGCGATCGCGCGCCCGAGGTGACCGCCGACGATATGGGCGAGCTCGGCCGGCGTCGGCGCGTTCCTCTCGAGGGCGGCGCGGTCGGTGGGCCCCAGCCGGGGCAGCCGGCCGTGGGGCAGGTCGGGGGCCCCGATGGCGCTCTCGAGGACTGCCATGACGCGCTCGGCGAAGCGGCCCGCGAAGCCCTCGTCGAAGATGTCGGCGTCGACCTCGACGACGAGCCGGGGAGCCGGCCCCTTCTCGTCGACGGTGAGGGCGATGGGGAAGGCGGTGCCGCCGGCGATGATGCGGCCGCCGACGATGTCGACGCCCTTGATCTCGCCGTCGAAGGCCGGAAACGGGATGTAGTTGTAGAGCGCGGCCAGCGGCGGAGCGCCGATGGTGTGGAGTTCCTCGGCGTCGAAGGCCGCGTGCTCGAGGCTCTCCCGCACGGCGGCGCGGGCGCTGGTGACGACGTCGCGGAACGAAGCCTTGTCGTCGATGGTGACCCGCAGGGCGCGTGTCCGCACGAAACAGCCGAGGCCGCGGTCGCCGGGGGATGCCATCGCCGTCGCCGGATCGGGCATCGTGGTCCGCGACGCGCTGGTGGTGCCGATGACGAGGTCGCGGGTCCGGGCGGCGCGCCCGAGTTCGATGGCGAAGGCCGCGAGGAAGACGTGGACCGGACGTGCGCCGATGGCGGCGGCGAAGTCGATGGCGCGGGTGAACAGGTCCTTGTCGATGGGGACCTCGACGTCCCACGCGCGTCCAGACGCCCGTGGCGGCGGCGGCGACACGATCGGCAGCGTGATGGGCTGCAGGCCGCGGAGGCGCTCGGCCCACCACGCGCGGTCACGCTCGACGTCTGCCTCGGGCGGCTCCTCGTCGGGGTGCGCGCGCCGATGCGCGATGAAGGTCTCATCGTCGACGACGGAGAGGACCTCGCCGCGCAGCGCCGCGCACAGCGCGCCGGGCAGGGACCGCGACAGGCCCCAGCCATCGAGAATGAGGTGATGAGCCCCGAGGACGAGCACGTGGTCGTTGTCGCCGAGGGTGAGCAGGCGCGCGCGAAATGGCGGGTGGTCCGCGAGATCGTAGCGGGCCTTCACGATCTCATCGGTGGCGCGGTCGACGACGTCGGGCGTGACCACGCCGTCCACGATCTCGAGGGTGGGCGGCGGACCGAGGACGCCGATGGGCTCGCCGCGCTCCTCGTGCACCCGGAGCCGGAGCATCGGATGCCGCGCGATGACGTCGAACGCGCGTCGGAGCGCGGCCACGTCGAGCGGGCCGCGCAGCTCGACGACCCGCCCGATGTTGGCGATCGGCGCCTCGGGGTGCAGGTGGTGCAGCAGGAAGAAGCGACGCTCGACCGTCGTGAGGGGGAAGCCTTGAGGCGGGGTTCGCTCGGGGGGCGCCGTCGACATTGCGCCAGCTGGCTACCACATCGGGCAGGGGGGCGGGGACTCCCCGGTGGCCCTTGTCCGGCGGCATGCGGTGCCCAGGCTGCCCCGATGCGTCGGCTCCTCCTCCTGGTGGTCCTGCTCGTCGCCGCCGGGGTCGGACGCGCCACGACGGCGGCACCACCGGCTGCGAACGGCGCGACGCATTCGACACTCTGCATACCTGAGGTCCATGTCGAGGGCGATGACCTGCCGCCCGACGTGCTCACCGGCTTCGCCGCCACCGCGCGCGCCCTCGTCGACGAGCTGCGCCCCCGCCTCGGTGACGAGGACTGCCGCCCCATCGTCGCCACGCTCGTGGGCTCGATGGGTGAAGCCCCCCGCCTCGACCCGCCGTGGCACCTGCCCCCGTGGGCCGCTGGCGCCGCCCGCCCCGCCGCCCGGCGGATCGTCGTCGGTGTGACCGCCGAGGGCCGCGTCCAGGATCGGGAACGCACCCTGCGCCACGAGCTCGTGCACGTGCTCGCCCACAGCGCTGCCGGCGGCGCACCGCTGCCTCGGTGGCTCGATGAGGGGCTTGCCCGGGTCCTCGCCGGCGAGCACGGCATCGACGACCTGCGCGTCCTCGCCCAGGCCCGCGTCGCCGACCGCTTCCTGCCCCTGTCCGCCCTCGCCGAGGGCTTCCCCGCCGGGAGCGCCGACGCCGCCCTCGCCTACGCCGAGTCTGGCCGGGCGGTCAGCCTGCTGCTCGAGCGCGACGACGACGTCGCCCGGCTCCTCGCCCGGGTCCGCGCCGGCGACACGGTCGACGACGCCCTGCGCACCGTCACGGGGCGGGCCACCTGGCAGGTCGACCTCGATATGCGTCGCAGCATCGGCCTGTGGGCGGCGCTGGCGACGGTCGGGCTGGAGACCGACCTCGCCATGGCCGGCTGCGGCGTCGCGGTCGCCGTCTTCGGCGTGCGGGCGCGGCGACGCCAGCGGGCGCGGCTGGCGGCCATGGACGACGATGACGCTCCACGTCGAGCGCCGGCGGTGGCGACCGTGTCGCGTTGGACCGTGGCTCGCGCGTCGTGCTAACGGCAGCGTGTGACCACGGACACGTCTCCCGCCTCGTCGACCACCGACTCCGCGAACCTGGCCGTCAGCGAGCCGGACTTCGACATCGATGACGGCGCCGAGCCGAAGGCCCGTCCGACGTCGTCGCCAACGGCGCCACCGGCGACGCCCGTCGCTGCAGCCCTCCCGATCGTCCCGCCGACGCCGGCGACCCAGGAGGCCCCGCCCCCCGAGCAGGTGCAGCGCCTGCTGGAGCGGATCGAGGCCCTGACGAAGGAGGCCCGCGCCATCGCCGTCGAGCAGCCAGCGTCGGCAGCGCCCCTGTGGCTCGAAGCCGGCCGCCTCTACGAGCATGAGCTGGGCAACCTGCGCGACGCCGCCATCCACTACCAGGAGGCCCACCGCGCCGACCCGACCTACCTCCCGGTCATCCACGCCGCCCGTCGCCTCTTCGGCCAGCTCGGCAAGTGGGGCATGGTGGTCATGCTCCTCGACGAGGAGATCCGTCTGCCGGGCGCCGCGGTGCCGTCGCTGCTCATCGAGAAGGCGCGCATCCACGAGGGCAAGCTCGCCCGCCCCGAAGACGCCATCACGCTGTACCGGCAGGTCCTCGCGCTCGACCCGGCCAACGCCATCGCCGTCGACGCCGTCGTGCGTAGCCTCGGCGCCCGCGGCGCCTTCCCCGACGTCGTCGACGTCCTCACCGCCGCCGCCGCCGCGGCGACGCGCGAGAACCTCAAGGCCGCCTGGCTCATCGAGGCCGCGCGCCTCTGCGAGACACGCCTCGGCGACGACGGCCGCGCCCTCGAGCTCATCGAGAAGGCCGACGCCCTCGTCCCCGGACGCCGCCCCGTCCTCGAGATGCGTCGTCGCCTGGCCGCGCGCCGCGGCGATGGCGCCCGCCACGTCGAGATCCTCGACGCTCTCGCCGACATCGCCTCGAGCCCCGCCGACGCCGTCGGCTTCCTGATGGAGCGGGCCCGCGTCGCCTCGTCCAGCGGCGAGGGCGAGGGCCTGCGTCGCGCGGTGGCCGCGCTCGAAGAGGCCCGCGAGCGCGCCCCCGAGGACACCGCCGTCCTCGGCGAGCTGAGCCGGCTCTACGAGCGTCTCGAGATGTGGTCGAGCCTTGCCGACTGCTACGAGGCCCGCTCCATCGTGAGCACCGAACGCCGCGAACGCATGGCCTGGGCCGCCGACGCCGCGCGCATCGCTGAGGAGCGCCTGCAGGAGACCGAGCGGGCCATCCGCCTCTACCGCTCCGTCGTCGAGCTGGACCCGGGCGACCAGCTCGCCCTCGCCGCCCTCGGCCGCCTGTTTGCGCGCACGCGTCGCTTCGACGACCTGAGCCACATCTACGGCATCCAGATCGACACGACCGCCGACGCCCAGCAGAAGATCCCGCTGCTGTTCAAGCACGCCGAGCTGCTGGCCTTCTCGATGGACGACGTCGACGGCGCCATCGCCCGGCTGCGGGAGATCCTCGCCATCTCGCCCGGCTATGTCCCGGCGTCCAAGCTCGCCGCCACGCTCTACACCCGGCTCGGACGCCACGCCGACCTCGTCGAGCTGTGGGAGGCCGAGGTCGCCACCAACGTCGACCGGGACCAGGGCCTCTACCTGCTTGAGAAGATCGCCGGCATCGCCGAAGAGCACCTGCACGACGCCGCCCGCGCCATCGACGCCTACCTCCGGATGCTGAAGCTGCAGCCCGGCTACCTGCCGGCGCTGCGCAGCCTCGCCCGGCTCTACACTGCCGCCGAGCGGTGGGACGAGCTCATCCGCGTCATCGAGGAAGAGGCGCAGACGGTCTCGGATCAGAACGTCATCGTCAGCCTGTGGTTCCGTCACGGCGAGGTCCTCGCCGACAAGCTCGCCCGCGTCGACGACGCCATCGCCTCCTTCAACCGCGCGCTGCAGCTGATGCCGACGTACCTGCCGGCGCTCAAGGCCCTCGGCGGTATCTACGCCCGCTCGGGGCGCTGGCTCGACCTCGTGGCGATGCACCGCTCCGAGGCCGACGTCGCCCGCCGCGCCGAGCAGCGGGCCCACCTGCTGTTCATGGCGTCGGAGCTGCTCGAGACCCGCGTCGGCGACGTCGACGCCGCGATCCGCTCCTACCAGGATGTTCTCGTCGAGGACCCCTCGCACCACCCGGCGCTGCGCGCTCTCAAGCGCATCGCGTTCGCTCGTGGCGACACCGCGATGGTGCTCACGACGATGGAGCGGGAGCTCGCCGCCCTCGCCGACGCCCGCGAGCGGGGCACGCTGCGCTGTCAGATGGCCGACCTGCTCGAGCGCGCCGGCCGCGTCGACGAAGCGGTCGCCGCCCTCGAAGACGCCGTGCGCGAGGTGCCCGACCTGCTGCTGGCCCACGAGACGCTCGTGTCGCTGCTGTCGCGCCACAACCGCGCCGGCCTCGAGGCCGCCGCCCGCGAGCGCGTCCACGCCGTCCTCGTCGACGACGACAGCCGGGTGGCCAACCTGCGCGCTCTCGCCGACCTCTACCTGCACCGCCTCGACGACCCGGCCCGCGCCCGCGACGCCCTGGGGCGCCTGCTTGCGCTCGTCCCCGACGACCGCCCTGCACTCCGTGGCAGCCTCGCCTGTGCGCTCCGCCTGCGCGATCACCGCGCTGCCATCACGCTGGCGACGTCGTTGGCCGCGGTCGAACCCTCTGCCGAGGAGGTCTGCAACCTGCACCTGCAGATTGCGACGTGGCGTGAGGGTCACGTCGACCCGCCGGAGGATCCGCTCCCCGAGTACGTCCGCATCCTGCAGTTCCAGCCACAGCACCCGATCGCCCTGCGCGCCCTTGAGCGCCTCTACGTCGAGCGGCGGGCCTGGGCGGCGCTCTATGCGCTCTACGAGCGCGAGGGCGAGGCCATCACCGAGCCCCGTCTGGTCGTCGCCAATGCCATGAAGATGGGCGAGCTGGCCGAGGCCCGCCTGCACCAGCTCGACGTCGCCCGCGCCTGCTACGAGCGCGCCCACGCCGCGATGCGCGACTACCTGCCGGCGATCTCGCGCCTCAAGGAGATCTACGGCAAGGAGGGCCGCCCGCAGGACCAGCTGCGCCTGCTCACCCTCGAGGCCCAGACCTCGAAGGACCCGGCCCACGCCGTGCGGACCCTCCTCGAGGTCGGCGCCCTCCAGCGCGACCGCTTCGGCGACATCGACGCCGCCGTCGACTGCTTCAGCCGCGTCCTCGACCGCGACCCGCTGCACGCCCAGGCCTACCCGGCCCTCGAGTCGATGCTCGTCGGCGCCAGCCGCTGGGGAGCCCTCGCCGCCGTCTACGAGCGCCGCGCCGACGCGCTGCCGCAGGACCCCGCGAGCCTGCCGCAGCGCCTCGAGCTGCTCTCCCGCGCCGCCCTGTTGCACCACGAGCGGGAGAAGAACGTCGTCGAGGCGGGCCGCCTCTACGAGCGGGTGCTCAAGCTCTCGCCGCAGCACCCGGTCGCGCTGTTGCAGCTGGGCAACATTGCCTTCGTCGCCGCCGACTGGGATCGCGCCGTCGCCGCGTGGACGGGGCTCCTGCCGGTGGCCGCCGATCCGATGATGCTGGTGCCCGTCCACTTCAGCCTCGGCGCCATCTTCCTCGACCACCGCACCGACCCCGCCCGTGCCGTCCAGCACCTGAGCGCCGGGCTTGCGATGCAGCCCGAGAACCGTCAGGCCCGGATGCACCTCGCCCGCGCCTTCGCCAACGCCGGCTCGCCGGCCCAGGCGGCGCAGACGTACCGCCAGCTCCTCGACAGCGCCGTCGACGCCAACGAGCGACGCGAGCTCCACCTCGTCCTCGCCCGGCTGCACAGCTCGCTGCTGCCCGACGCGACCCAGGCGGTCGCGAACCTCGAGGCGGCGCTCGCGCTCACGAACGATCGCACCGAGCAGGGGCGCCTGCTCGACGAGCTGACGGCGCTCTACGAGCGCAGTGGCAACCTGCAGGGCCTGATCGACTCGGGGACGCGGCAGGCGGAAGCCCTCGTCGCGACCCAGCCCCGGCGCGCCGCCGAACTGCACTTCCGGAACGCCCGTCTCGCCGCCGAGCGGCTGCAAAACGTCGAGCTCGCCCTCAAATGTGCCCGGCGGGCCGGTGAGCTCGCCCCCGACGTCATCGAAGTGCGCGGCTTCATCGCCGACCTCTACTCGAAGCTGCCGAACCAGGCGCTGCTCGCCGTCGAGGAGCACCGCCGCATCATGCGGACCGGTCGCATCCGGGTCGCCTCGCTCAAGGCCCTCTTCAAGGCCTTCTCGCAGCAGCGGGCCCACGACCGCGCGTTCTGCACCGCCGAGCTGCTCAGCTTCATCGCTGCGGCAGACGACGGTGAGGAGTTGTTCTTTGGCGACAACAAGAAGCGCCTGAAGAAGGAGTCCGCCGAGGTCCTCGACGCCGGCCAGATCACGGCGTGGGTCGCCCACCCCGCACAGCGCAACGTCGTCCGCGACATCCTCATCGCCGTCGCCGCCGACCTCGCGAAGCCGTTCGCGGCCACCGACCACGAGCCTCTCGACAAGAAGTTCATCCTGCGGCCCAGGGCGGCCGACCCGCTGCGCACCCTCGCCGACAGCGTCGCGACGAACCTCGGCGTCAGCGGCTTCGACGTCTGGCGCTCGCAAGCCCGGCGCGCCGGCGTCGAGGCCCTCGCCGGCGCCCCACCCATCATCCTCGTCGGCACCGACGTGACGCGGACCCACCCGAACCGCGAGCAGCGCTTCCTGCTGGGACGCAAGGTCATGGCCCTCGCCTCCGGACACCACCTGCTGCAGGGCCTCGACGCCCGCGGCCTCGCCACACTCCTCACCGCGATCGGTCGCTCCGTCGACAAGGTCTTCCCGATTCTCCCCGGCGCCGACAGCGGCGAGGCCGAGGCCCTCATCAAGAAGGTATCGGGCGCCCTCTCGCGCAAGGCACGGGCCCAGCTCGCCGAACCCATCGGCCACCTGGCGACGTCGCCGCGGGTCGACCTCGAAGGCTTCCTCGCGGCGGTGCCGTGGTCGGAGAACCGTGCCGGACTGCTGCTGTCCGGCGCCTTCGACGCCGCGGCCCGCCTCGTGGCCCGCGACGTCGGCGTCAACCTCGCCGGCGACACCGCCGCGATGATCGCGAGCATGGAGTCGAACCCGGCCGTCGCGGACCTGATCGCCTACATGCTGTCGGACGAGCACTTCTCGGCCCGCCAGGCCCTGAAGCTCGCCATCGACGCGTGATTTCTTGGCCTTCGGGCGCCAGCGCCCGAAGGCCCCGCTGCCGCGCTGGTCCGGCGCCCGTCGTCGGCATTCGACGGAGGAACCGTCCTCCTGCCGCCGCTCGCAGGAATCACGGTGCTTCTTTGCCTTCGGGCGCCAGCGCCCGAAGGCCCGGCTGCCGGGCTGGTCCGGCGCCCATCGTCGGCATTCGACGGAGGAACCGTCCTCCTGCCGGCGCTCGCAGGAATCACGGCGCTTCTTTGCCTTCAGGCGCCAGCGCCCGAAGGCCCCTGCCGCGCTGGTCCGGCGCCACCGCCAAACCGCCGCGCGATTCCAGAACGGCATCAAACGGCTGGCCCTCGGGCACCGGGCCGTGTAGGGGGATGTCCTCGTCGAGGAACATCATGGCTGGTCCGTACAAAGTCGCAGGCAGCGCCGATTCCTGGTGTGGTCGCTGCAAGCTCATCCTGACCCACACCATCGAGACGCTGGAGGGCGGTCAGCCCGGTCGTGTCCACTGCAACACCTGCGGCTCCCAGCACACCTGGAAGCCCTACGCGCCCGGCGACGCCCCGCGGCAGGTGAAGGCCCGCGAGCGGGCCGCCGAGACCGGTCGGCCGCCGCCGGCGACGAAGTCGAAGCCGAACGACTTCGACACCCTCATGCGTGGCCGCGACGGCAGCACCGCCCCCGCCTACAGCCCGAAGCTCAAGCTCGCGGTCGGCGACGTCGTGCGTCACCCCACCTTTGGCGTCGGCGTCACCGTCGCCATGAAGGACTCCACCAAGGCCGAGGTGCTCTTCGCCGACGGCCCGAAGGTGCTCATCCACGGCAAGACCTGAAGGGCGTCGTCGACGCAGGAGGCAGTCATGCAGCGTATCGGTGTGGTCGGGGCAGGGCAGATGGGCGCGGGCATCGCGCAGGTCGCGGCGCAGGCCGGCCTCGACGTCGTCGTCAGCGACATCAACGACGCCGCCTGTGAGCGCGGGCGCAAGGCGATCAGCGACAGCCTCGCCCGCCTCGTGAAGAAGGGCACGATGAGCGAGGCCGACGCCGCCGCCGCCATCGCCCGGGTCCGTTTCACGACGTCGCTGGCGGATCACGCCGACCGCGAGTTCGTCGTCGAGGCCGCCGTCGAGAACGAGGCCCTCAAGAAGAAGATCTTCACCGAGCTCGACGCGATCGTCCCCGCCGACGTCATCCTCGCCAGCAACACCTCGAGCATCAGCATCACGCGGCTGGCGTCGGCGACGAAGCGGCCCGAGCTGTTCATCGGGATGCACTTCATGAACCCGGTGCCGCTCATGAAGCTCGTCGAGATCATCCGCGGGATGGCGACGTCGGAGGCGACGTACCAGGCGACGAAGGCCCTCGCCGAGAAGCTCGGCAAGACGACGACGATGTCGAAGGACTACCCGGGCTTCATCGCCAACCGCATCCTCATGCCGATGATCAACGAGGCCTTCACGGCGCTCATGGAGGGCGTCGGCTCCGCCGAGGACATCGACACGACGATGAAGCTGGGCACGAACCAGCCGATGGGCCCGCTCACGCTGGCGGACTTCATCGGCCTCGACACCTGCCTCGCCATCATGCGCGTCCTTCACGACGGCCTCGGCGACAGCAAGTACCGCCCATGCCCGCTGCTCGTGCAGTACGTCGACGCCGGCTGGCTCGGCAAGAAGACTGGCCGCGGCGTCTACCAGTACTGACGGGCGCCTTGATCCGGGCCTTGCCGGCAGCGCGGGCGTGACGACGATAAGCGGACCATGGTCCGGGTGATACCATCCGGACCTCTGTTCCTCCGAGGTCGTCATGTCCGCATCGCTGTTTTCGTCGTTCGCCATGGGCCCCTTCACGCTGCAGAACCGCGTCGTGATGGCGCCGATGACGCGGTCCCGCTCGCCCGGAAACGTGCCGGGTGGCCTGGTCGCCCGCTACTACGGCCAGCGTGCCGACGTCGGCCTCATCATCACCGAGGGCACGTCGCCGGCGCCCGAAGGCCTCGGCTACATGAACATCCCGGGCGCCTTCAGCGACGCCCAGATCGCCGGCTGGAAGGGCGTCGCCGACGCCGTCCACGCCCGCGGCGCCGTCGTCTTCGTCCAGCTCATGCACACCGGCCGCGTCGCGCATCCCCTCAACCTGCCGGCCGGCTGCGACGTCGTCGCCCCCAGCGCCGTCGCCGCCCCCGGGCAGATGTTCACCCCCGAGGGCCAGAAGGACCACCCGACCCCGCGCGCGCTCACGACGGCGGAGCTGCCCGGCGTCATCCAGTCCTACGTCGACGCCGCGAAGAAGCTCGTGGCCGCCGGCATCGACGGCGTCGAGCTGCACGCCGCCAACGGCTACCTCCTCGAGCAGTTCCTGAGCCCGGTGACGAACCAGCGCACCGACGGCTACGGCGGCGACGCCGACAAGCGCCACCGCTTCGTCGTCGAGGTGGCCCAGGCCGTCGTCGACGCCATCGGCGGCGCCCGCGTCGGCATCCGCCTCTCACCCCACGGCGTCAACGGCGGCATGACCTCGTACGAGGGCATCGACGAGAGCTACATCGCGCTCACGAAGAAGCTCGCCGCCACCGGCCTGCAGTACGTCCACGTCGTCGACCACTCGGCCATGGGCGCGCCGCCCGTGCCGGCGTCGCTGAAGCGGGCCATGCGCGCGGCGTTCCCGCGCACGTTCATCCTGTGCGGCGGCTACGACAAGGCGAGTGCGACGGTGGCCCTCGTCGAGGGCGAGGCCGACCTGGTCGCCTTTGGGCGCCCCGTGCTCGCGAACCCCGACTTCGTCGCGCGCCTGCAGGCCGACAAGGCGCTGAACGCCGTCGACTTCAGCACGCTCTACACGCCCGGCGAGAAGGGCTACGTCGACTACGTCTGACGACGACGTCAGCGCCGAACACGAAAAGGGGTCGACGGTGACGTCGACCCCTTCGTCCATCGTGCCGGCTTCACGTGTCGAGCGACGTCAGGCGTCGTTCCAGAGGGTGGCGGCCTCGCCGACGTCGATGCCGGCATAGCGGCACACCACGATCCAGCGACGACGACAGCCCGCGAGCAGGGCCGGGTGGTCGGTGAGCTTCTGGCGCTCGGCGAGGAGGACCTCCTTGCCGGTCTGGCGCAGCCACGCGTCGGGAGCGGGGACGCCGTCCTTCTCCCACAGGGCCTGCCAGCCGATCTCGTCGTGCCAGGCGTCGCCGGAGAGGAACAGCGCGAGCTCCTTGCGGGCGCCGTCGACGCTGGCGGCGGGCTCGGTCTTCTTCGGCTCGGCGGCCTCCTTCGCCTCGCCGGGGGCGGCGTCGTCGGCCTTCTTCTTCTGCTCGGCCTCGGCCTTCTCCTTCTCGTCGTTGGTGTCGTCGACGGCGGAGCGACCGCCCTGCGCCTGCGAGCGCTTCGCGACGTACCAGAGGACGCCGGCGGCGGCGGCGGAAGCAGCGACGACAATCAAGCGACGGGGGATGGCCATGCCGGTCACAGTATCCACGGTCGCGTCGGCAGGAAAGCTTCCGGCGCGGCCGCCGTCACAGGCCCTCGAGCAGGTCCTCGCGGACCCACCGCAGCAGCCCCTGCTCGCGCAGCGCCTCGCGCGCGAAGGCGAGGAGCAGCACGTCCCGCAGCCGCTCGTTGTAGGCGTCGACGACGGCGCGGACGAGGGCGCGCACCGCGATGGGGGCCTCCGACACGGCCGCGATGCGGGTGCTGCGGCAGCCGGCGGCGTAGAAGATGACCCCGTGTCGGCGGTCGAGGGCGTAGGGGTAGCGCGCGCACGACAGGGGCCAGCTCGGCCACAGGCCACACAAGCGGTCCTCGGTGAGGGCGCGGCAGGTCCCGGTGGCGTCGCGGGCCAGCACGGGAAAGGCGATGTGGAAGACCGAGCCGTCGGCCTCGCGGCGGGCCCAGGTGGCCTTGTCCCGTGGCGGCGCCGGCGGCCGCTCGTGGCTGATCAGGTCGGTGCGGCCGAGGTCCATGAGCACGGCGATGTCGCGCAGGCGCAGACTGACCACGGCGTTTTCGCCGGTGCAGCAGAGGTCGAGGCAGTTGTCGCAGTCCGGCACCTGCGCCGTCGGGATGGCCACCCGCAGCTTCTCGAGGCGCACCGGCGCGAGGTCGAAGCGCCGCCGCAGTCGGATCTGTCGTACGATGTTTCGAGGTGTGTAGAATTGAGGCCCGGTGGCGCGCCACAGCGCCGTCAAGGCCTCTTCTGCCGGGCCCGGCGCATGGGTGGGCGGCACCGGTTCCTGGACCACCGGCAGCGGCGGCCCGCGGCTCACGGGTCGCCTCCGCCGTCGTGATTCGCGTCTACAGGAAGTATCGAAGCGAGCTCGGTCCCGAGCGACCAGGTGTCGCCGGCCACGCTGGCGCCGGCCGCCGTCGGCGTCGGCAGCCGGGTCCCGCGCGGCAGCGCCAGGGCCCGCCGGAACAGCGCCTTGTCGCGCTGCAGGACCTGCAGGAAGCGCAGCCCGGCCGGACCGCACACGGGAACCCGCGCCCGGCCCTTCTCGCGGCGCGGCTCGCCGATCACCACCACGCCGGGCGTCGCCCCCGGCTGGCCGCGGCCCCAGCACAGCCAGGCGAGGCTCATGTGCAGGTCGTCGCGCCCCACGAGGCGGGCAAAGGCCGCGAGGCGGCCCGGCAGCCCCTTCTCGACGCGGTCGTGGCACCAGTCCCGCTCGCGCACGAGCGCGGGGCAGGGGTCGCGGTGGGGGCAGGGGCCGAAGACGACGACGTCGTCGCGGCGGACCAGCCCGTCCCGCAGGTGTTGCAGGCGCCGCGCCCGGGGGCGGTCGCCGGCGTCGACGATGACGACGGCGGCACCGGGCGCGACCCGCTCGCACAGCGCCGCGACGTCGACGTCGTCCGCGAGTTCGCCGACGACGAAGGCCGCCGACAGGTGCGAGGCCCCCGGCACCGGCGGCGCCTGCAGGACATCGGCGGCGCGGGCGTCGACGGCGACGTCGAGGCCGGCGAGCAGGCGCTTCGCGAGCCCGAGGGCCGGGCCGCTGCGCTCGACGAGCGTGATCCGCCGGGCGCCGGCGAAGGCCCACGCCAGCGCCGACGCCCCGGAGCCGGCCCCGAGGTCGACGACGTGATCGACGCGCCGGTCGGCGGGCAGGGCGGCGACGGCGCGGGCGACGGCGACGACGGCGCGGGGCCCGAAGTGGGCGAGATAGGCGAGGTCGGCGGCGACGTCGACCTCGATGGCGCGGGTCTCGGTGTAGGCCACCGAGGCGCCGCGGGCGACGTCGGCGAGGTCGTGCCGGTACTCGAAGCCGGGGGCCTCCCGGGCGAGAAAGGCCTCGAGGTGCGCAAGGGCCCCATCGACGTCGACGGCGATGCCTGCGGCCGCCATCAGCGCCCCGCCAGGCGGCGGAGGATGGCCCGCCCGCGCTCGCGGATGGCCCCGGCCTCGTGGCGCAGGGTGCCGACGTCGTCACGCCGGCGGTCGAAGAGCACCCTGCCGCTCGCGCCAAGGACACTGACGACATCGCGGCTGCTGCCGCCGATGAGCCACGCGTCGAGGCCGACGTCGCCGCCGGCGACGCCCTCGGGCGGCATCGCGATCGAGACCGCCCCGGGGCCCCGCGCGAGGCCGAGGCTGCGGGCGCCGTGGGCGGAGCCGGCCGGGATCAGCGCCTCGGCGAGGCGGCCGCCCGGGGGCGTCAGCACCTGTCGACGTCGCAGCCGCAGCCGCTCGTGGTCCTCGAGGGAGCGCAGCTCGTCGGCGACGTCGATGCGGGCGTGGCTGTCGGTGCCGACGCAGAGGGGCACGCCAGCGTCTGCGAGGTCCTTGATGCGGCACAGGCCGTCACCGAGGTTGCGCTCCGTCGACGGCGTGATGCAGACGACGCAGCCGCGCTCTGCCAGTAGCGCGATGTCGTCGTCGTCGAGGTGCGTGCCATGGACGATGGTCGTCGACGGCGACAGCGCCCCGCAGCGGTCGAGCAGGCCGATGGGCGTCAGCCCGGTGTGGGCGCGGCAGTCCTCGACCTCGCGGGTCTGCTCGCAGGCGTGCACATGCAGCGGGACCTGCCACTCGCGGGCGCGCGCCGCCACGGCCTCGATCCAGTCAGGCGGGCAGGCCCGCACCGAGTGCACGGCGAGGCCGCTGCTCACGAGGTCGCCGTCGACGACGTCGCGGACGGCGGCGGCGTGGTCGAGGAAGTGCTCGACACGCTCGAAGACGAAGCGCTGCTGCCGCGCCGTCGGCGTCGACTGCGCGAAGCCGGCGCGGGCGTAGGCCGTCTGCAGCAGCACGAGGCGGATGCCCACCTGACGGGCCGCGTCGGCGATGGCCCGGGATGCCGCGCGGCTGTCGGTGCCGTCGACGTGGTGCAGGTAATGGAACTCGCCGACGGCGGTGAAGCCGGCCTCCACCATGTCGAGGAAGGCCCAGGCCGCGAGGCCGGCGACGTCGTCGACGGTGACGGCGTTGGCGTCTTCGTACATGGCCTCGCGCCACGACCAGAAGTCGTCGTCGCCGCGACCGCCGGCCTCGACGCGGCCCCGCAGGGCCCGCTGGAAGCTGTGGCTGTGGGCGTTGACGAAGCCGCCCACCACCAGCGCGTCGTCGACGTCGTCGGTGCCGGCGGGCTGTGGGCTCACGGTGCCGCGCTCGGACACCAGGAAACGGGGCATCATGTCGTCGTCATGCCCCATTGGCGCCGAGCGGCAAGGCCCGGCGTCAGCGCGCGTTGGCGACGGCGTCGCCGCGACGACGGTTGGCCTTCGCCATGACCTTGCCGAGGTTGTTGCGGTAGTGGGCGTTGGCCGGCTCGAGGGCGATGGCCTTCTGGATCTCGTCGCGGGCGCGCTCGAAGTCGCGCTTGCGCATGGCGAGGAGCACGCCAATGCGGTTGTGGAAGGCCGCCGGGTTGGGCGCGAGCCGCAGCCCCTTCTCGAGCAGGGCGATGGCGCCGTCGATGTCGTCGTCGTCCTCGCGGGCCTGGGCCTCCTCGTAGAGGGCGACGTACTCAGGGCGCGAGCCCTGCTCGGTGCTCGGCCGCTCCCACTCGGCGAGGATGCGCTTGTACTGCTCGTTGTCGGGGTCGTAGATGGTCGCGAGCTTGGCGTTCATCCGGGCGGCGCCGAGGCGACCGACGGCGTGATCCTGCTGCGCCTGCTCCATGAGGTTGCGCGCCTTGCGGCGCATGTCCTCCGTCGGGGCGCGACGGTTCTGGGGACCGGGCGTGGGCTCGAACATCGCCGGCTGCGGCGCCTGCGCGGGGGCCGCCGGCCCACCGGACTCGCGACGACGACGACGCTCCTCGCCCTCCATGCTCTTGGGCAGGGCCGGCAGGTTCGCGGTGGCGTCGGGGTCCACCATGAAGTCGCCCTCGTCGTCCTCAGGGGGCGGCGGCGGCGCAGGCGCCGGCGTCGGCGTCCCCTTCGCGGCGGGCTTCTTGCCTGACAGCGCGAGGGGCGTGGCCTTGATGGCGGGGCGGATCGCCGGCCGGATGACCATCGCCGAGTCGACCACCTCCGACGACGCCGACAGCGAGTCGACGAGCCCCGTGGGCCCGGGGCCGCGCGACATGCTCTGCGCCACCGAGTCGAAGCGTGACGGCTCGGGCGCCGACGGCTGCGGACGCTGTCGACCGGCGTCGGAATTGGACGACGACCAGGCGCTGTCCTCGTCGTACTCGTCGGCGCCGGCGCCGGCGCTCGACACGACCGACGGCGGCAGGGTCGGCTCGGGCACCCGCTTCCGGACGCCCGTGGAGACGTCGGAGTCGGCGCCGACCTGTCCCGTCGGGTCCTCGAATTCCTCGTCGTCGGGGAAGAGGTCGTCGGCAGCCCCGCCGCGGGGATCGGCGAGCTGGGCCGGTGCGGGCGCAGGCGCCGGACGGGCCGGCACCCGTGGCATCGGCTGCGACGGCCGGTCCCGCGGCGTCGAGGGCTCCCAGGCGTCTTCGCTGTCGTCGCCAACCGGCGGCGGCGGCGCCGGGCGGACGGGCGCGGGCGGTCGGGCCTGGGGCGGCGGCGGCAGCGGCGTGGGCGGGGGCGTCGGCCGGGCCGGCGGCCGCATCGCCGGCGGCGGCTCACGTACCCCCGTGGGCTCCTCGCCGGAGTCGAAGTCGTCCTCCATCGAGGGGTCCGGGGCCGGGACCTTCGGGGGCGCGGGTGCGACGGCGTCGGCGAAGCGGCCGGGCGCGGTCGGACCGACGTCGGCGCTTTCGTCGTCGTCACTGCCGTCACCGAGGAGGGCCGACAGCGACGTCGAGAGGTCTGAATGCAGGCCGCTCGGTTGCTGACGCACATTGGTGACGCCGCCGCCGTCGTTGTCGCCCCAGACCGAACCGGAGGCGGCGCTGCGCTCTCCCTCGTTGAGGGAGGGGTTGGTGCCGCGCTTCGCGACCCCCGACAACGACGACGCGCTCACGGACGGCATCGCGGGCGGCGCCGCGAGCACGGGCCGGGGCTCGACGCGGCTGTCGGCGAGGTCGTCGACGCCGGGCGCGTCGAAGTCGTCGAGGTCCGACAGGCCGCGCGCCCGCGGCGCGTCGGCGAACGCCCCGCCGCGCAGCCCACCGGTCGGGGCGTCGACGCCGGGCAGGGAGCTCTCCTCCGACAGTGAGGGCTGCTGCACCATCGCCGTCGCAATGTCGGAGGCGTCGCCGAAGTCGTCGAAGCCGTCGCTCTGGTCGACGTCGGAGAGCACGGGCACGTGGCGGGCGGCGTTGGGCGTCCGACCGCCGCCGCCGGCGTTGACGGCGTTGCGCAACGCCGCGGGCCGGACCGTCGACGTCGACGACGTCTGCGGCTTCCGCTTTGCGCGGACCTCCTCGGTGCCGGCGAGGTCGAAGCTCGCGATGTCGGCAGAATCGGCGGCGGGCACGCTGCCGTCGGCGTCGGAGGAGAAGACGTCGCCACCGTCGTCGGCGACGTCGAGGTCGCGGGCGTCGGGCCGGACGTCGCCGCGGACCTGGGTGCGGAAGGCGTCGTCGATGGCCTGATCGGCGGCGTCGCCGACGACGACGACGGCCCCCACGAGCGTCCCGCGCACGCGACGCGGCGACTTCTTCGGCGCGTTGCCGGGCGCGGTGTCGACGTCGAAGTCGGCATCGGCGAGGGCGCGGCCGACGACCTTCACGACGCCCTTGTCGGCGAGGGTCGCGAGGGCCGTCTTCACCTCGGCCTCGTCGAGCCCGGCCTGCCGGCGGATGGCCTCGACGGGCCGCTTGCCGTCGATGAAGCGCAGCACGTGCTTCTCGAAGGGCGTGAGGCGCACGTTCTTCGCACCGGCGTCGATGGTGGCGATGACGGCGTCGGGCGACATCACCGCCTGCGAGCGGCCCGACACGTAGAGGCGCGCGGCGCCGAGGTCCTGCTTGAGGTGGAAGCCGGAGTCCGAGGTCTCGAAGCTCGAGGTGTCGTCGCCGATGTTTCCAAGGATGACGGCGTCGGCGAGGTTGAACACGGCGGGGTCGACGCCACCCTGACCGGGCCGCAGCTGATGCTCCTCGTCGAGGATGTCACCGCCGAGAAACTCGGTATCGAGAATGAAGTCGCAGCCCGGGCAGATGACCGCGCTCTCGTCGACAGGTCGGCCACACTTCGGACAAATCACGTCGTCGGGGTCCCGTGCTCGTTGGTGGGCTTCAGCCGCGGAAGAGGATGAACTTCGACATGTCGACGCCGAGCTGCTTGTTGTCCTCGTCGACGTACTCGTTGTGCTCGTCGGCGCGCGACTTGATGTAGTCGCTCCAGACCTGACACATGAGGCTCACGCTCTGGAAGTGGGTGCGCTCGAGGACGTCCATGGCCTTGTTGTAGAGGCCGAGGCCGTCGCCGGCGTGGTCGCGGAACTTCTGCTGAATCATCGGCCGGACCACCGCCATGATGAGCATGTGCTTGTGCAGCACGTCGCCCAGCTTGAAGCTCTGGCTCACCCGCAGCTTCGCGAGGAACTTGAAGTAGGTCTTCTGGCTGTCGTCGTCGCCGGTGACGAGGAGGTCGGTGTAGGCCTCGAGCAGGTACTCGAGGCTCTGCTTGAGGTCGTTGCGCGCGACGCGGCTGTAGGCCGGGATGTCCTTCGGGATGCGCGTGAGCAGTGCGCTGATGATCTGCGTCCGGTTGTTCTCGAGGAAGTTATAGAGCTCGATCACCGGGCACCACCTTCGACGTCACCAGCCACGACGGCCAATGCACCCTCCAGTGGTAGCACCCGCGCAAAAGCGCCGGCAAACTGACCGCCGGGGTGTGATGGTGTGCGACGCCACGTTGCGTCGGCCGCCGTCGGGTCGCTACCGTGCGCCTGTGTTCGACGTCCGCGCCACCTTCAGTCGACGACGCCTCCTGCGCCTCGGGCTTGGCGCCGGCGTCGTCGTCGCCGGTGCTGCCGGGCTGGGCGCCTGGGGCCTGCTGCGGCACCAGCCCCCGCGGCCGGGCCTCAAGGTCCTGTCCGACGCCGAAGCCGCCGTCGTCGTCGCCGTCGCCGAAGCCTATTTCCCGCCGGGCAACCCCTTTGGCCGGGCCGCCGTCGACCTCGACGCCGCCGGCGTCCTCGACGCCTACCTCTTCGAGCTGTTCCCCCGCGAGCGCCGGGGCATCCGCACCCTGCTGCGGGGCCTCGAGGCCTGGCCGCGCTTGACCCTGCAGGCCGGCCCCTTCTCGACGGCGACGCTCGCCGAGCGCCAGGCCATCCTGCGGGCCTTCGACGACTCCAGCATCGCCGAGCGGCGCCTCCTCGGGGCCCTGCTCCGGCAGCTGTGCTGCATGGCCATGTTCGAGGACGCCCGGCTCCTCGCCGGCATCGGCCACCGCCAGGGCTGCGGCCTGCCCATCTACGACGACGTCGACGCGGGGATTGGCGGATGAGCACACCCCACGTCGTCGCCCCCGGTGGCCGCTCCGTCGCCGCCTTCGTCGAGCGGGCGAGCCCCGGCCGCCTCGAGGTCGACGTCGTCGTCATCGGCACGGGTGCCGGCGGCGCCGTCGCGGGCACCGAGCTCGCGAAGGCCGGTCGCCGCGTGCTGTTTCTCGAGTCCGGCGGCGCGTACGCGAAGAAGGACTTCGCCCAGCGCTCGATGCCGTGGTCGCTCACGAAGCTGTGGGCCGGCAAGGGAGCCCAGACGTCGTCGTCGCTGCCGGTGGTGCTGGTGCCGACGGGCAGGGTGGTCGGCGGCTCGACCGTCCTCAACTCGGCCATCTGCTTCAAGCCGCCGCCGCACCGGCTGAAGGAGTGGCACGACCACACCGGCGCCGACCTCTGGACCCCCGAGGTCATCGGCCCCGCCGTCGACGAGATCTGGCGCCGGATTGGCGTCATGCCGACCCACGCCGGCATCGGCCGCCGCAACAACACGCTGTTCGAGAAGGGCTGCCGGGCCCTCGGCTACCAGCACGCCTGGATGGACAGGAACGCGCCGGGTTGCGTCGGCTGCGGCGTCTGCCAGCTCGGCTGTCCGTCGGGGGGCAAGGCCAGCGTCGACAAGTCCATCCTCCCCGAGGCCCTCAACCACGGCGCCCGCATCCTCACCCGCGCCCGCGCCCGCGCCGTCGTCATCGAGGGCGGCCGCGCCACCGGCGTCGTCGCCGATGTCATCGACGGCCACAGCGAGCTGCCCGTCGGGGAGCTGCACGTGAAGGCCGGCGTCGTCGTCGTCGCCGGCGGCGGCCTGTTCTCGCCGCTGCTGTTGATGCAGAGCGGCATCACGGGCCCACACCTCGGCCAGCACCTTGCCATCCATCCCGGGGTCGGCGGCCTCGGCGAGTTCGACGAGCCCGTCGTCATGTGGGATGGGGTCCCGCAGGGCTACTACGCCTATTGCCCCGACGACGACCACGCGCTGCTCGAGACCGCCAACGCCGGTCCGGGCGAGATCTTCTCATTGGTGGGGCGTGCTGGCGACCCCGACAGCATCCGGCGGATGGCCCACCTCGCCATGGCTGGCGCCATGATCCGCGATTCCGGCGGCGGCAGCGTCGGCCTCGACGACGCCGACGGCGTGCCGCGGGCGAAGTTCACCATCGCGTTCAACGACCGCGATTTCCAGGCGTTCAGGAACGGCGCGAAGGCGACGGTGCGGGCGTGGTTCGCGGCCGGCGCCAGGCGGGTGGCGCCGGGGCTGCAGCCGCTGCGCTTCTACGACAACGAGCGCGACGCGCTGGCGGCCGTCGACGAGCTCACCGAGGCCGGTCGGCTGGGCCAGCCGTATGGCAGCCATCCCCACGGGACCTGCCGGATGGGGCCGAAGGACGGTCCGCACGCCGGCGTCGTCGACACCAGCGGCCAGGTCCACGGGGTCGGCAGCTGCTACGTCCTCGACGGCTCGGTGTTTCCAACGACGCTGGGGGTCAACCCGCAGGTCACCATCATGGCGACGTCGCTGGCGTTGTCGCGGCGCATCGCGGCGGGCTGACGGGACACCCTGGCAGGATGGCCGGTGGAACGCTGGCCATCCCAGCACACTCGGACACCATCCGATTGGGGTGACCCGTCGCATCCGGATGCGGTGGCGAGATGCCCACGGCGTGGCACGAATCGCGGAATCACGCGGATGCTGCGCTGCCAGCCGATGCATCGGCGGTGGACGCGGCGGGAGAGGTGGATGGGCCAGCGCTGCCGGTGCCTGTGGCCGGTGGCGGGTCTGGCGAGAGGTGTGTCCTGCGGAGGACCCACCTGGTGGACGCCAACGGACCGGGGCCGCCTCCGGTGCCGTTGGGGCGTGCCTGGGGGAGGGAGCACGCAGACACCGCTGTCTCCATGGGGAGGGCCCGGCGGGCCGTGCGACCGGACGATTCCCATCAGGCCCACCTGATTGTTCGATAATGAGTATTATGTCAACCGGTCAACCAATGGAAAACGCAGCGGAAAACGCTGCGTCTGCCAGTCCCCTCAGTCCCGCGTGAGCGCGTACGACAGCGCGCCGCCGTCCAGGTGACGCACGTCGCCGAGGCCCCGCTGCCGCAGAATCCGGTACGCCTGGTACGCCCGCTGACCCGTCTGGCTCACCACCACCACCGGCTTGCCACCCGGAATCTCGGCGATCCGCTCCCGCAGCGACTCCAGCGGAATCTTGAGGGTCCCGGCCGGCCACGGCCCGGGCTTCCCGGCCCGGCTCACATCCACGACCGTGACCTCCCCCTTCATCACCCGCAGCGCCAGCTCCTCGGCCCCCATCGGGTGCGCTTCGCCCGACAGCGTCTGGGCCGCCAACTGCCCGGCAATCTGCAGCGGGTCGAAGGCCGGCCCGAGGGTCGGCTCATAGGCGATGTCCAGGTCGGCGACGTGGCCCGGCGCCCACCCATCCGCCACCGCCTGCGCCAGCAGGTCGATGCGGCGCGGCACCCCCTCGTGCCCCCAGACCTCGCCGCCCACGACGACGGCGTCCTTGCGATCGACCACCAACCGCACGCACATCGCGTCACCGCCGACCCACGGCTCGCCGGCGTAGCCGAAGATGGTGATGACCACGATGCGGTCGTCGCCAATGAGCCGGCGCGCATCCGCCTCCGAAAGGCCCGTCCGTGCGAAGCGCTGGTCGCCGACGACGTAGAGGGCCGTGCCGGACAGCGGCGACAGCGCCTCCGCCTTCGTCGTGCCCGCCGCGTTGTGGCCGGCAATCTGGGCGGTGCGATGCGCAATCGCGGCCTGCGGCAGCCACAGGGGCGCCCGGGTGACAGCGTGGGTGATGCTCACGGCCGTGCCGCAGGCAAACACGTTTGGCAGCGTCGTCTCCATCCGCTCGTTCACCCGCACGCTGCCGTCGGCGTTGAGGGCGGCGCCGGCGTCGGCGAGCAGCGCGGTGCGCGGTCGCAGCCCGGTCGTGATGACGACGATGTCGGCCTGCACGGCGCTGCCGTCGTCGAGGTGGAGCGTCCGGCTGGTGCCAGCCACATCGACCCGCTCGATGCGGCGGCCCAACCGCAGCGTCGCCCCGGTCTGCTCCAACGCTCGCTGGGCCGCCCGCGCCGCCATCAGCGACAGCGAGCGCAGCAGGCGGTCCTGGCGGTCGATGGCCGTGACCTGCAGGCCGGCGGCCCGCAGCCCCTGGACCGCGTCGACGCCATAGGGACCGAGGCCGATGACGACGGCGTGCTTCGCCCCTCGGGCGATGGCGGCCTTGATGGCCTGCAGGTCGTCGACCGTGCGGAAGCCGACGACTCCGGCGTCGCCGAGGGCGAGGTTCGCGACGCCGACGTCGTGGACCTCGGCGCCGCCGGAGAAGATGGCGGCGTCGTAGCGGATGGTGTCCTGACCCGTCGACGTCCGCACAATCAGGCGCTGGCTGTCGGCGTCGAGGCGGACGGCCTCGGTGCCGGTGCGCAGCTCGATGCGGTGGCGATCGGCGAAGAACTGGCGACGATCCTCATCGAGCTCGGCGAGCCCGGAGACCCGGCCCTCGAGGTGGTGCTTGAGCCCGGCCTGGACCCACGACACGTGGGGGCGCTTCTCGACGAGGATGATGCGGGCGTGCTCGTCGAGTTCGCGGGCACGGGCCGCCGCCACCGGGCCGCCGGCCGCGCCACCAATCACGACAATGGTCTTCGACATCGGAACCTCCTCGTCAGAACCTTGACGCCGTGCAGCCTACCGGATGGCGCATGCAGCCCGCATCCATGAAACCCACGAAAAAACGCGCCAGTCATGGCGCGTTCTTCCTGCTCCATCGACCCGGGATCTCCTCGTCGGCGCCCGCCGACGAGGCAACGCGCCTCAGGCCTTGAACGTGATGGCGCCGTCGACGGTCGTCATGCGCTGCAGCTCGTGGGCGCGGGCCTTCACCTCGCCGGGGGTGAGGATCTGCATGCGGTCGAAGGAGAAGGCCTCGACGACGAAGCTGGCCATCACCGTGCCGGTGAGCATCGCGCGGCGCCAGGTGGCGTCGTCGAGCGTGCCGCCCGCCGAGATGTGGCGGTCGAGCGTGCCCATGCAGCCGCCCGCGAAGGTGTCGCCGGCGCCCGTGGGGTCGAAGACGTCCTCGATGGCGAAGGCGGGCATGAAGACCACCGGCTGCTCGGGCTGGAACAGCAGCGCGCCGTACTCGCCGCGCTTGACGACGACGGTGAGCGGCTTCTTCGACAGGCGCTGGATGGCCTTCGCCGCCTTCACGATGTTGTGCTCGCCCGAGAGCATGCGCGACTCGGTCTCGTTGAGGAAGAGCACGTCGACCATGTTGAGGGTCTGGATCAGGCTGTCGCGCTTGATGTTGATCCAGAGGTTCATCGAGTCCATGCCGACGAGCTTCGGCGCCTTCACCTGGGTGAGCACCTTGCGCTGCAGGTCGGGGTCGATGTTGGCGAGAAAGACCGTCTCGGCGTTGGCGTAGTGCGCCGGCAGGATCGGGTCGAAGTCGGCGAACACGTTGAGGTCGGTGCCAAGGGTCTGGGCCTCGTTGAGGTCGGTGCCGTAGCGGCCCTTCCAGTGGAAGGTCTTGCCTGGCTTCTGGATGAGGCCCGAGGTGTCGATGCCCTTGCTGCCCAGCCACGCCGTATGGCTCGCCGGGAAGTCGTCGCCGACGACGGCGCACAGACGGACGTCGGTGAAGAAGTTGGCGCAGATCGAGAAGTAGTTCGCGGAGCCGCCGAGGGCCTGCTCCCGCTTGCCGGCCGGGGTCTCGAGGGAGTCAAACGCAACCGAACCGACGACGACGATGGACATGGGCGCTCCGTGGGAAGACGCCGTGCCATTAGGGGGTCGCGCCGTCTCCCACAAGGGCCCCGATGGCGTCGCCGTGGCGGGGCGCCGCCGCGAGCTTCAGCCCGCTTCGCGGTTCTGCCACTCGTCGACGTTGCCGTCGCCGTCGCGGTCGATGCCGATGCGGTCGAGGACGCCGGCCTCGTAGTACTCCCAGTAGTCGACCTTGCCGTTGTGGTCGAGGTCGGCCTCCTCGCGGACGATGGCGCCCTTCTCGAAATGCCGCCACATGTCGGCGGTGCCGTCGAAGTTGGTGTCGTAGCGCTTCTCGACGATGACGCCCTTCTGGAAGGCGATGACGACGTCGATCCGGCCGTCGAAGTCGCCGTCGATGCGCTCCTCGACGAGCTCGCCGCTCTCATCGAGGCCGCGGATGAGGTCGATGCGGCCGTCGAAGTTGACGTCGATCTCCTTGCGGACGACCCGGGCGGAGCCATCGGCTTCGATGACGACGAACTGGTAGGCGTCGGCCTTGCCGTCCCGGTTGAGATCGACGTCGCGGCGGGTGTAGGCGTCTGGCCTGAAGTCGTCCTGGTCGAGGCGGGCGGCGCCAACGTCGGCAGGGGCGGCGCCGTCGTCGGTGCGGGACGCGGTGTCGTCGGTCGCGCATCCGGCGGCGAGGCCGACCCCGAGCGCGGTGGCGGTGGCGACGTGGAAGAGGCGGGTCGGAAGGCGGAGCCGCAGCATGGGGCGACTGTCGGCCGCCATCGACGCGCCGTCAAGCGACAGGCACGCCCGGCCGTGGTAGGCAGGGCCCCATGCGCATCCTTGTCACCGGCGGCGCCGGCTTCATCGGCTCCCACCTCGTCGACCGCTTCATCGCCGACGGCCACGACGTCGTTGCCCTCGACGACCTCTCCTCCGGCCTGCGTGGGCAGGTGAATCCCGGGGCCCGGCTCGTGGTCGCCGACATCCGCCGTCCGGAGGCCGCCGCCGCGGTCACCGCGTTCGCGCCCGAGGTGGTCTGCCACCACGCCGCCCAGATGGACGTCCGCAAAAGCGTCATGAACCCGGCGTTCGACGCCGACGTGAACCTCGTGGGCCTGCTCAACGTGATGGAGGCCGCCCGCCTCGCCGGCGCCCTGCGTCATGTGCTGTTCGCGTCGTCGGGCGGCGCCATGTACGGCGAGCAGGAGCAGTACCCCGCGCCCGAGACCCACCCGACCCGGCCCGAGAGCCCCTACGGCCTGGCCAAGGCCGTGAGCGAGCAGTACCTCGACTGGTATCGCCGCTTCTACGGCGTGACGTCGACGTCGCTGCGCTATGGCAACGTCTACGGCCCGCGCCAGAACCCGCACGGCGAGGCCGGCGTCGTCGCGATCTTCTGCCAGCGCATCCTCGACAAGAAGCCCATCACCATCTTTGGCGACGGCGGCCAGACCCGCGACTACGTCTTCGTCGAGGACGTCGTCGCCGCCAACGCCCTCGCCCTCGCCAAGCGCCTCGACGGCGGCTTCAACGTCGGCACCGGTCGCGAGACCGACGTGGTGCACCTCGCGAAGGCGCTGCTGGCGGCGGCGCCCGCGCCCGTCGCGGTGAAGCATGACGCCCCCCGCCAGGGTGAGCAGCGCCGCTCGGTGATCGATCCGGCGAAGCTGCGCGCCCAGGGCTGGGCCCCGTCGGTCACCGTCGATGAAGGCCTCGCCCGCACCTTCCAGTGGTTCGCCGCACGCCACGCCGCGACGCACGGCTGACGGGGCCAGGTTGACGTCGACGACCTGAATCCGGAGACTCCCACCGTGCGCGACGACGACGACGACTCCGACGAGGGAACGCCCCTGCCCGGCAACCCGGCGCTTCGCGAGGTCGTACCCGCCGGTGCCGGCGACCGCACCTCGATGATCGACCTCGAGGCCGTTGAAGCGAAGCGCGCGGCCCGGCGGGCCGAAGCACAGAGCGCCGCCGCTGAGGCCTTTGCCGACGAGCCAAGCGCGACCGCCGCCCGCCAGGGCGAGCTGGAAAAGGACGTCGACGCCACCGGCACCCTCGCCCGCAAGCCGCGCAAAGGCCGCACCGGCGCGAGCCGCCTCGTGCGCGATGAGCAGGCCGAGGCGCCCGTCGAAGAGCCCGCCGTCGACGAGGCCGGCCCTGCCGAGGCTTCGGCGATGGGTGGCACCCGCACCGGCATGACCCGCGCGGGGATGACCCGCGCCGGCCAGACGGTGGCCGGCGGCACGCAGGCCCTCAAGCGTCCGCCGCCGAAGCGGAAACCCCTGTCGCCCGCCGCCGCCGCCGCCGTCGTCGCCATCGTCGTCGTGACCGTCATTGTCGGCGTCTTCTTCGCCGCCCGCGCCACCGGTGTGCTCACCGTGACGACGGTGCCGCTGGGCGCCGCCGTGACCCTTGACGGTGAACCCATCGGTACGAGCCCGATCCAGAAGCGGGTGCGCACCGGCTCCCACATGGTCGAGCTCACGCTCGACGGCTTCGAGCCGTTCCGCGAGGTCGTGACGGTGCCGTCGGAGGGCCTCGCGTTCCTGCAGCCGCTCAAGGCCCTGCCGCCGCCGCCGCCGCCGCCGCCCACACCAGCCGAGATCGCCGCCGACCTCGCCGGCCAGGCAAAGCGGCTCTTCGACGCTGGCGACCTCGACGGCGCCGCCGCCCGCATCGCCGAGCTCGAGGCGCTCGTGCCCGACCACCAGCCGAGCCGTGAGCTGCGCGCCGCCATCAAGGCCGCCCTCGACAAGCGGGCGCAGATCGCGGCCCAGCAGAAGCTCTCGGCGGCGGCTGAGGCCCGCGTCATCCGCGCGCGTCAGCTCGGCGACGAGGGGCTGCGGCTCTATGGCGCCGGCAAACTCGGACCGGCGCGCACGGCGCTCTACGAGTCCCTCAAGCTCGACCCGAAGAACCCCGACCCCCACCGCACCCTCGCCAAGATCTTCAACCGCGAGGACGACGTCGAGAAGGTCCGCTACCACCTCGAGCGCTTCCTCGCCCTCGGCGGCAACGACGGCGACTTCAAGGTGCGGGAGTGGCTCAAGGCCCACCCGAAGTAGGCGGAGACCACAGCGATGACGGCGCAGAACGAGGCCGGGCCCGGTGAGCGCGACGCCCTGCGACGGGCGCTGCTGCCGCCGCTGCAGTTCGCCGCCCGCGACGGCTTCAAGAACGTGGGCCGCCTCGCCGGCGTCGACAGCCTCGTCGACGGCGTCGTTGCCCGCGCCGGCATCACCGGCGGGCTCGCCGCCGCCCTGCGCAGCGCCGCCACCGGCTTCGACGCCGCCGACGCCGCCGGCAAGAAGGCCCGCGTCGAGCGACTGCTGCAGCTCCTCGACGCGGCGACGCCGTCAACGGCCCCGCCAACCGAAACCGTGCCATCGCCGCCGACGCCCGCGCCCCGCCCGACGAGGAGCGCCGCGCCGAAAACCGTGCCAGCAGCGCCGAAAACCGTGCCAGCCGCGTCGCCGTCGACGACACCGACACCGACGAAAACCGTGCCACGCCCCGCCACCAGCGGCGCGAAGGCCCCGCCGACGCGGCCGTCGACGTCGACAAAGGCGCCGCCGACCGACCAGGGCGATCCGCTCACGTGGCCCGTCCACCGCATCAAGGGCGTGGGGCCGCAGCGCGCCCAGCAGCTTGTCGATCGCGGCCTCGTCACCGTCGGCGACGTGCTGTTCACCGTGCCGCGGACCTTCGAGGACCGCCGCGAGAAGAAGCGCATCGCCGACCTCGAAGACGGCGTCGTCGCCGTCACCGGCGGCACCGTGCAGATCGCCGGCGTCGTCGCCTTCGGTGGGCCCCGCGGCCGCCGCTTCGAGGCCACCATCGACGACGGCAGCGGCCTCTTGCGGCTGGTCTTCTTCCACTTCCGCCAGGCCGAGCTTGAGGCCCGCCTCGCCCGCGGAACCGTCGTCACCGTCGCCGGCGAGGTGAAGAAGCACCAGGGCCGCGCCAGCATGATCCACCCGCGGGTGTCGACGGGACAGCAGCAGGAGAAGGCCCTCGGCGGTGTGAGCCCCGTGTATCCCGAGCTCAAGGGCCTGCACCCGCTGGAGCTGGCCCGCGTCGCCAGAGGGGCCGTCGAGCTGCTCGGCAAGGTCGACGGCGGCGTGCCCGACCCCCTGCCTCCCGACGTCGTCAAGGCCGCACAGCTACCGACGCTGCACGAGGCGCTCGTCATGCTCCACGCGCCGCGTGAGGACCTCGACGTCGAAGCCCTCAAGGCCCTCCTCGAGCGTCGATCCCCGGGCCACCAGCGCCTGGCCTTCGAGGAACTCTTCGTGCTGGGTGCGGCCCTCTCCCTCCGTCGTCACGCCCAGGGGGTGGACCCGGCGCCGGCCCTTGCAAGCGTCGTGAAAGACCGAGACGGCGTCCCTGAGACGGAAGACGACGTGCTGGCGAAGATGCTGCCGTTCTCGCTCACGGGCGCGCAGAAGCGGGCCGTCGCGGAAATCCGCCGTGACCTCGAGAAGCCGGCCCCGATGGCCCGCCTCCTCCAGGGCGACGTCGGCGCCGGCAAGACGGCGGTGGCGGCGGCGGCGGCGCTGCGGGCGGCCCGCGCGGGCTACCAGACGGCGTTCATGGCCCCCACCGAGGTGCTGGCAGCGCAGCATGGCCGCACGCTGAAGAAGCTCGGCTTCGCCATCGGCCTGCGCGTCGAGGTGATCACGGGTTCGGTGCCGAAGAAGGCCCGCACGCTGCTGGAGGCCCGGCTCCGCAACCGCGACATCGACCTCGTCGTCGGCACCCAGGCCCTGCTCTCGGAGGGCGTTGATTTTGCCCGCCTCGGCCTGTGCATCGTCGACGAACAGCACCGCTTTGGCGTCGTGCAGCGGGCGCTGCTGCGCAAGAAGGGCCCCGTCGAGCACGGCGTGAACCTCACGCCCCACCTGCTCGTGATGACGGCGACGCCCATCCCCCGATCCCTCACGCTCACCGTCTACGGCGACCTCGCGGTGTCGATTCTCGACGAGCTGCCGCCGGGCCGTACGCCGATCGTCACGAAGATCACGCGCGACATGCACGCGGCCATCCCCATCATGCGCGAGACGCTGGCGCGCAACGAGCGCGTCTTCGTCGTCCATCCCCTCATCGACGAGAGCGAGAAGCTCGACGTCGCGGCGGCCTCGGCCGGCGCCGAGGACCTCGCCCGCGAGTTCGGCGAAGGCGACGTCGTGCTGCTGCACGGCAAGATGTCGCCCGCCGACAAGGAGGCCGCGATGACGGCCTTTGCCCGCGGCGACAAGCGCGTGATGGTGTCGACGACGGTCATCGAGGTCGGCGTCGACGTGCCCCAGGCCACCCTCATGGTCATCGTCAACGCCGAACGCTTCGGGTTGGCCCAGCTCCACCAGCTGCGCGGTCGCGTCGGTCGTGGCGGACTGAAGTCGACGTGCCTGCTCGTGTCGGCGGATGCGTCGCGCGACGGCGTCGAGCGCCTGCGCACCCTCGAGGCGACCACCGACGGTTTCGTGATCGCGGAGAAGGACCTCGAGCTGCGCGGCCCCGGCGATGTCCTCGGCACGCGGCAGAGCGGTCTGCCGACGCTGGCCTTCTCGGACCTCGCAAAGAACGCCCGACTCATCGAGACCGCGCGCGAGCTCGCCGACGGCATCGTCGCCCGCGACCCGACGCTGTCGCAGCCGGCCCACCGTGGCCTCCATCGCCTCGTGTGGGAGCGCTACGCCGACCGGCTGGCCCTCACCGCGGCGGGATGACAGAACACCGACATGGCCCGCGCGAGCACCGCCACCACCGCCAAGACGACGACGCCACCGACGCTGGCGCCGCCGCTGACCTCGACCGCATCGACGGCCACGAAGAAGCCGGCCTGCGACGACGACGCGCTGAAGGCCCGCGTGATCGCGGGGGACCCGGCCGCCATCGACGAGCTGTTCCGCTGCACCCACGAGGCGCTCACCCGCTACCTGCGGGGCCGCTGTGGCAACGCCGCCGACGCCGACGACGCCCTGCAGAACACCTTCGAGAATGCGACCCGCTTCCTTGACGGCTACCGCGGCGACGCCACCCCACGCAGCTGGCTGTTTCGCGTTGCCGCCAACGCCTGCACGCGCATGCGGCGCGGCAAGAAGAACACGGCGTCGCTCCATGTCCCCGTCGAGGACCGCGCCCTCATCGACGAGCGCAGCCCCGATCCCGAGGCCCGGCTCACCTCGCGCGCCGACGTCGTCCTCGCCGCCATCGCCGCCCTCGACCCGGTGGACCGCACGGTCATCCTGCTGCGCGACGGCCAGGGCCTCTCGGCGAAGGAAACCGCCGCCCAGCTGGGCCTCACCGAAGCCGCCGTGAAGTCCCGCCTGTTTCGGGCCCGGAAGGTCGTCCGCGAAGCCGCCGACGCCGAATAGCCGAGCCTTTTCAGCCGGTTGAAGCCACACGCCCACCGCCTTGATGGTGGGCGTTTTCGCGCATTGCGCCCCCCCCGGATCCGGGTCGTCGGTGCCGACGCTGTCGTCGCTGGCGGCGCGGGTGGGCGTTTTCGTTCAGGCCGGTGGCAGCGGCGGCGCTGCACCGTTTCGCGCGGGCGCGGGCTCTCCAGCAATGAACCCCACTGACGCACCTCGCTGCGATTGGAGCCGCCCATGAAGCCCGTGAACACCACCGACGCCGAGTTCCAGGCCCTCCTGCAGAACGCCGGCGACAAGCCCGTCCTCGTCGACTTCTGGGCGCCCTGGTGCATGCCCTGCAAGATGATGGCGCCCGTCCTCGACGCGGTGGCGAAGGAGATGAGCGACCGCGCCGTCGTCGCCAAGCTCGACACCGACGAGAACCCCGCCGTCCCCGGCGCCCTCGGCATCCGCGCCATCCCGACGATGGTGCTCTTCCAGAATGGGCGCGTGAAGGACGTCTTCGTCGGCGTGAAGAGCCAGGCCGACCTCGTCAAGGCCCTCAAGAAATACGCCCCGAAGGTCGCCGCCTGAACCGTTCGCTCCACGACGACCACCACACCACCCACGCACCACACACAGGAGAACCCCATGAGCATCCATGTGGAAGCCATCTACGACGAGCCCACCTTCACCCTCACCTACGTCGTCTTCGACACCGCCAGCCGCGATGCCGTGATCATCGACCCGGTGCGCGACTACGACCCGGCCTCTGGCAGGGTGTCGTTCACCCACGCCCAGCGCGTCGCGGACTACATCAGCGCGGAGAAGCTGAAGCCGCACTTCGTCCTTGAGACGCACGCGCACGCCGACCACCTCTCGGGCGCGCCGTTCTTCAAGGAGAAGTATGGCAGCAAGGTCGCGATCGGCGCCCGCATCACCGACGTGCAGGAGGTCTTCAAGGGCTTCTTCGAACTCGGCGACGACTTCAAGACCGACGGCAGCCAGTTCGACACCCTCCTCGGCGATGGCGAGGTCCTCTCGGCGGGCACATTGAAGGTGAAGACCCTGCACACGCCGGGGCATACGCCGGCCTGTGCGACGTACCTCATCGAGGACATGGCCTTCACCGGCGACGCGCTGTTCATGCCCGATCAGGGTGTCGGTCGCTGCGACTTCCCGAAGGGCGACGCCAACGCCCTCTACGCGAGCGTCCACGACAAGCTCTACGCCCTGCCCGACAACACCCGTGTCTTCGTCGGCCATGACTACCAGCCCAACGGTCGCAAGCTCGCCTTCGAGACCACCATCGGCGCCAGCAAGAAGGAGAACGTCCAGCTCACCGCCGACCTCTCGAAGCCCGAGTTCGTCGCGAAGCGCCAGGCCCGCGACAAGACGCTCGCTGCGCCCCGCCTGCTCTTCCCGAGCGTGCAGGTGAACATCGACGCCGGGCGGCTGCCGCCGAAGTCGAAGAACGGTGGCCGCTTCCTCAAGATGCCGGTGCGCGAGCTCTGAGCCCACGTCCCCGGGCCACCGACGAGACGCCCGGCCCCGAGCCGGGCGTCGTCATCCGTGCTGACGACGTCAGAAGCGCGGGTCGGCGAGGCTCTCACCGCGGGCCCGCAGCGCCCCCTCGGTGGTGTCGATGATCTGCTGCTGCACGCCGTCGTCGAGGTCGACGAGGCCGGTGCGGGTCTCGCCGGCCGCCTGCACCAGGGCCGCAAAGAGCAGGGAGCGGGTGAGCCCGATGTACGACGGTGGGATCGGGTCCTCGTCGTCGGTGAGGTTCACCACGAAGCCGGCGTGGGCGACGTAGAGGTCCTGCCCCTCCTTCGTCTTGACGACTCGGTCACGCTGGGTGGCGCTGTCGTCCTTCCCGAGGTCGACGCTCTTGCCACCGAAGGTGTCCCAGAGATGGCCCTTCTCGTCGAGCTGGGCCGTATCGGCCTGGCTGATCAGGGAGCGCGGCACCTCGACCCCCTTCGGCCCGATCTGGACCATCCCCATGAGGGCGTTGGCCGACAGCATCTGCAGCGTGAGCAGGTTCGTCGCATTGAGTTCGTTGTTGGCGCTCGCCGCGTTCACGAGGACGGCCTGCTTCGGCAGGAAGCGCACGTCGTCGAGGGAGACCGCCGTGCGGCCCGTCGCCGACACGAGCACGTTGCCCTTGCCGAGCGCCTCGCGCTTGTCGGTGTGCGCCGTGAAGTCTTGCGCCGTCGCCTGCGCCACCCGGTTCGGATCGGGGTCGTAGATGTGGACGTCGTAGCCGGCGTCCTTGAGTTCACGGGCCACCTGCGAGCCGACGGCGCCGAAGCCCAGCACCGTCGCCGACTTCGGGACGGAGGCGCCCTGGGCCTCGATCTTGTCGAGGATGGCCTTCGTCTCCTTCCACACGCTGTAGCCGATGCTCGGGGACTCGTGGTCCTTCTTGGCCCGGCTCTCGGCGACGTTGACGACGGGGGACTTGAGGCCGCCCGGCACGTGGGCGGCGACATCCTTCACGGCGTTGGCGCCGCGCTGGGTCTGCTCGACGAAGCGGAAGCGATGGGCCTCGCTCGGGAAGTGCTCGTGCACCACCTTCGCCACGTGGCCGCCGTCGTCGAGGACCATGAGCTTCTCGTGGGGCGCCGCACCGGCGAGGATCCGCTCCACCTGTTGGGCGACGAGGGCGTCCATGTGGCCCTCGTGGTCGGAGAACTCGCTCTGGTGCAGCGACGGCACGACGAGGTTGAAGCCCTTCTCCACCATCGACGCCGCCACCCTCATGCTGCCCGAGTAGGGCTTGCCCATGACGGTGATGTCCGACGGCTTCGCCCCGCAGGCGACGACGGCGTCGAGGATGCTCTGGGTCGAGGCGTAGAGGTGCTGCAGCACGAGCACCTTGCTGTCCTTGAAGGGCTGCGCCGCCTCGTGCTGCTTCTTCACGACGTCGAGGGCGGGGATGTGCGGGCTCTGGACGCCGCCCTTGCCGAGGTGCTCGGCGATGCGGCGGGCCGGGTCACGACGCTGGCTGCGCTCGGCGAGCTTGCGCTCGAGCTGACCCACCATGCGGAGGTCGGCCACCATCATGCGGAAGGGCAGCCGGCGGATGACCTCGGGTGCGAGGTCGAGGTGGCCACGGTCCGGCGACCTTGCCGTCGCGCCCAGCATGTTGGCCGGATACGTCGGCCTGCCCGGGGGCGACGTCGACGACGGCCCCGTCTTCGGGCCCGACAGCTCACCGACGAGGGCGTCGAAGATGGCGACAGCGCGGGGCCCGAGGACGTCGTGGACGCGCTGGCGATCGAGGGTGCCGTCGGGTGCGGCCGCCGACTTCAGCCACGTGATGGTGGCCTGCGCGAGGAACTGCGGCGCCGTCGACGACGAGTACTGTGTCGTCGACGCCACCCACTTCATGTACTCACGGAGCTTCTGTTCCGGGTCGCCTGCCTTCACCCAGGCGTCGTGGCTGCCGAGACCCGGCGTCGGCTCCAGCTTGTCGAGGGGGATGCCGTCCTTGACGAGCCCGTCGCGCAGGCCGCGCAGCGCACTCGTGCCCGGGTTCTGCTGGACGTGCGTCCAGAGGGTCTGGAGGCTGATCCGCCCCTCCCCGCCCCCCGAGGATCCGACCGTGCCGCTCACATCGGTCATTCTCCGCATCCCGATGCGGTTTGGGCAAGTCCTTCTCGGTCAGGTGGCGGCATCCTCCCGATGTCGGACGCCCACATGTCGCACCTTTGCCGATAATCACCTCCATGACGCGCCGGTCACGCTTTTTCGCCCCAGCCCTGACGACCCTGGTCCTCGCCGCCTGCGGCACCGAGCTGGACGTCGAGCACGAGCATGCCGGCGACCACGCCCACGACTACGGCGAGCTCACCCCCGGCCTCGGCCTGCGCCAGGGCGTCACCGTCGCCGGCGCCTGGAGCCCGCCCCCCGACGTCGTCGCCGTCGCCGACCAGCAGAACGTCGACTACGACGGCGCGCCTCCCTACGACGGCGGCGCCAACTGCAGCGGCGGCTCGACCCCGGGCGCCCGCACGCTCCGCGACGTCCTCATCGCTGCCTACCCGCAGATCGGCAGCATCGGCGTCTACAACTGCCGCGTCATCGCCGGCTCGAACAACATGTCGCTGCACGGCGTCGGCCGCGCCCTCGACGTCATGATTCCCACCATCGGCGGCGACGCGAACAACACCGCCGGCGACGAGATCGCCCACTGGCTCATGCAGAACGCCGAGATGCTCGGCCTGCAGCTCATCATCTGGGACCACTCCATCTGGAGCGTCTCGCGCGACGGCATCCGCGCCTACACGGGCAGCAACCCGCACGTCGACCACCTCCACATCGAGATCAACGAGATCGCCGCCAACAAGGACCTGCCCTGGTACGACGCCCCGACGGGCCCCGGCCCGGCGCCCGCCTGCGACGTCGTCGGCGCCGACGGCATCGTCGACGCCGGCCCCTGCCAGCAGCTGTTCGGCCCCGCGCAATACTGGCGCACCGAGGCGAGCGGCCACGGCGGTCAGCTGCGCTGGACCAACGCCTACGAGGGCGACGCGCCCTCCAACTGGGCGCGCACCACCATCAGGGTGGCGACGCCCGGCCGCTACCGCGTCGAGGCCTTCCTCGACGACGCCTTCGCCCGCTTCGCCAGCGCCCGCTACCGGCTGCAGGGCCCCGCCGGCGAACAGGTCATCACCATCGACCAGGGCGCCCTCGCCCCGGCCGGCGGCGGCTTCGTCACCATCGCCGACGTCGACATCAGCGATGAGCTGGTCGTGATCGTCGAGGACAACGTCGCCTTCGCCCCGCCGACGGACGCCCGCGCCATCATGGTGGACGCCTTCCGCGTCCGGGCCGCCTCGACGACGCCGCCGGATGACCCGGAGCCCACGCCCGAGACCGACCCCGAGCCCACGCCGGAGCCCGTCGAGCCCGCGCCCGAGCCCGTCGAGCCCGCGCCCGAGACGCCGACCGACGAGGACATCGTCGACGAGGGCGACGAGGGCAGCGTCCTCGACGGCGACGACCCGGGCGCGGCCGGCGAGACCGTGATCCTCGTCGAGGGTGGCTGCGCCCAGGCCCGCTCCGGCAGCCTGCTGCCGCTGGCCGCCCTGGCCCTGCTCCTGCGCCGTCGTCGAGCACGCGGCTGAACAAGCCGCCCCGCGGGCCCCTTCAGCGCCCGACGCGCATCAGCGCGGCGTCGGCGAGCGCCTGCTCCCGCAGCGCCTTCTGCACGAGGCCCATCGCCGCCGCCAGCGTCGGCGCCATCGACGACGACAGCATCGCCACGGCGGCGCCGGGCTTGCCGCCGCCGTCGGTTGAGATGCGGCGCCCGAGGAGCAGCGCCCGCTCGCCGCGCACCGACACGCGCCAGCCGTCCTTCGCCGGCATCACGAGGCAGGCGTGCCCGCCACCGGCCTTGTCGCCGGCGGCGTCGAGGGCGTTGAAGAAGAGGCCCGTGAGGTCGCCCTCGACGGCGCGGGCATCGTGCTGCTGCATCGCCGTGAGCGCCGCCGCGAGCGCCGTGCCGTGGACCCCCAGCACCGGCTCGACGCCCAGGGGGCCGCGCGCCTCCTTCATCACGAGGCCGGCCCGCAGCGTGGCCTCGACGTCGTCGGGCAGCTTCGCCGCGAGCCCCTGCTCAAGCCGATCGAGGGCCCCGAGGGCGCCCGCGGTCGCGCCGCCACCGAGGACATCGACGGCGAGCCCCTTGAAGAGCGACAGCGTCGCGAGGTCGGCACCGGGGGCCGTGAAGCCGAGCGTGTCGGTGTAGAGCCCCGCGGCGACGGAAGGCGCCGCCGCGCCGACCGCGGCCTCGACGTCGCCCCCGGTGGCCCGGGCGACGGCGTGGACGGCGGCGCCGACCTGGGCAGCGGCAGCGTCGAAGTCGACGTCGATCCAGGTGGTGAGCCGGGCATCGGCGGAGACGCCGAGGGCGGCGCGGGCGTCGGGCTCGTCGTGGTGGTCGATGACCATCACGTTCTTCGCCGCCTTGATGACCTCGGCCATGTCGCCGGTGCGATCAGCCTGGGCCACGTCGACGAGGACGACGAGGTCGAAGGCGCTGGCGTCGACGTCCCGCGCGCGGCGCAGCTGCTGGTCGGGGTCGAGTGACCGCAGCGACGCCGGCAGGTCCTGGTCGACGACGGCGACGGCCTCCTTGCCGAGGGCCATGAGCCCGCGGGTGAGGCCGAGGGCGCTGCCGACGCAGTCGCCGTCGGCGGGGCGGGCATGGCCGATGACGAGGACCTTCTTCGCGTCGCGCAAGGCGTCGACGATCGCCGACGGCACCGGGATCGCCCCGGGCAGGGTCGCCGGCACGGCGGGGTCGACGAGGGCCTCGCGCAGCGGCGGCAGGCGCCGACGCGGCACCACGCCGTCGACGACGGGCCGCTGCACCGTGACCTGGCCGCCGACCTTCGCGTCGAAGCCGTCGCGCAGCTGCGGCGGCAGCTGGACCGGCGGCCCCCCGACGGTGACCGACGGCGTGGTCCCGACCGGGGTGGTCACGCTGGTCCCGGCGACGGCACCCGTCGTGGACACCGACAGCGAGCGCGGCGGCGGGCCACCAGACGATGCGCGGCTCATTCCCACAGGCGCACCCCGAGACCGGTGCGCTCGGCCGCCCGGAGGAAGGCGCGGCCGATGGCCACCGCCTCCCGGCCGGCATCGCCCAGGCCCGCAACCGCAGCCCAGCGATCGAGCAGGACGGTGGCCTGCGCGCGCCGGGTCGCGTCGATGGCGTCGCGGCGCAAGGCATGGACCGCGTCCAGCAGCGCCGGCGCCTTCTCCTGCAGCTCGGCGGTCGCCGCCTTCCAGACCGGTCCGGGCAGCGCGACCCGGCAGCCGATGGTGGCCTCCCCCGGCCAGGCCGCGTTGGCCGGGCAGCGAGCACAGGCCGACTCATCGGCCGACGCCGGCATCGACCGCCACGGGCAGCCGGCGCGCAGCCGGCGGGCGGCGTCTTCGTCGTCGAAGCGGCAGGTGGCGGCCATGGTTCACGATACGGCCGGGGGCGCGGTTTTGGCGACCGGTCGCGCCCGGAGACACCGGCCGTGTGGCGCCGGTGTGGAGGCCATGACGCCGCAGCCGTCGTCGTCACGGCGGCGTTGCCAGCGTTGGCGGCCGGGCTGCCCCGCGCTATGCCGGCGGCATGTTCAAGCTCAGCGACACCCACGAAGAAATCCGCAAGATCGCCCGCAAGCTCGCCGACGACATGCTCGCGCCGCTGGCGGCGAAGCACGACCGGGAGCACCTCTTCCCGGCCGAGCAGGTGAAGAAGCTCGTCGAGCTGGGCTTCATGGGCATCGCGGTCTCCGAGGAGGACGGCGGCTCCGGCCTCGACAACCTCGCCTACGCCATCGCCATGGAAGAGGTCAGCCGCGGCTGCGCCTCCACCGGCGTCATCATGAGCGTGAACAACTCCCTCTACTGCGACCCGGTGAAGAAGTTCGCGACGCCGGAGCAGAAGAAGAAGTGGCTCGTGCCCTTTGCGTCGGGCGAGAAGCTCGGCTGCTTTGCATTGTCGGAGCCCGGCAACGGCTCCGACGCCGGCGCCGCCTCCTGCACGGCGACGCTCGTGAACGACCCTGTCCTCGGCGAGTGCTGGGAGCTCAACGGCACCAAGGCCTGGATCACCAACGCCCACGAGGCCCACGCCGCCATCGTCTTTGCCACGACCGACAAGGCCGCGAAGCACAAGGGCATCTCGGCCTTCCTCGTCGAGGCCGGCACGAAGGGCTTCTCCCTCGGCAAGAAGGAAGACAAGCTCGGCATCCGCGCGTCGTCGACGTCGAACCTGATCTTCGAGGGCTGCCGCATCCCGAAGGACCAGATGCTGGGCGAGCCCGGCGCGGGCTTCAAGATCGCCATGGGCACCCTCGACGGCGGCCGCATCGGCATCGCCGCCCAGGCCCTCGGCATCGGTCAGGCCGCCATGGACGCCGCCGTTGCCTACGCGAAGGAGCGCAAGGCCTTCGGCGCGCCCATCGAGAAGCTCCAGGCCATCCAGTTCAAGATCGCCGACATGGCGTTGCGCCTCGAGTCGGCCCGGCTGCTCACGTGGCGCGCCGCGGTGCTGAAGGACCAGGGCGCGAAGTACACGAAGGAGGCGGCGATGGCGAAGCTGGCGGCGTCGGAGGCCTCGACCTTCGTGGCCCACCAGGCCATCCAGATCTTCGGCGGCAACGGCTACGTCACCGAGTACCCGGTCGAGCGCCACTACCGCGACGCCCGCATCACCGAGATCTACGAGGGCACCAGCGAAATCCAGCGGCTCGTCATCGGCGGCAACGTGCTCAAGGGCGAGTGAGCTTCAGGCCCACCAGAAAGCGATGAGGAAAGGCGCCCCTGGGGTGCCTTTCTTCATGCGGGACGGAAGGACGCGGCGGCGGCGTCAGCGCGGGTCGGCCTTCGGTAGCGTGCCGGGGACCTGGCGCTTCGGCAGCGGAGCGTCGATGCCGGCGGGGGCCTGCTGCATCAGGCGCTCCATCTGGGTGATGGGGTCTTCGGTGAGGGCGTAGCCCTTCGGCACCACGAACTCCTTCGGATCGATCTTCTCCTCGCGGAACGACAGCAGCGTCTCCGAGGACATCACGCGGCCCTTCGGCGTCATCACGCTCGTGACGTTCTGGATGGGGTAGCCCTTGAGCTCGCGCCACTGCTGGAAGAACTGCTCGAACGACGGGTCCTTCGGGTCGCCGAGGGCGAGGCGGAGCTCGGCGATGAGCTTCTCCGTCGTCAGCGGGATCTCCTCGGAGAGCCAGACCTCGCTCTCGACGCCGGCCGGGAGCTTGCCCTGCACCTTCACCTGGTAGGCCTTTCTCCCCTCGACCGTCGCCTCCTGCCCGGTCTTCACGAACAGCGGGTCGGGGACGTCGACGCTGCCGTCGGGCTTTGGCGTGACGCCCATGACGACGAGGGAGAGCAGGGCCAGCTGGCGGTAGCGCTCGGCCGGAAGCTTCCAATAGGTCTTCGCCGACGGGTTCAGCCCGAGGACCTCACGCTTGTCGAGGTCGATGATCACGACCTCGTTGCGGATGGGGTTCTCGCGCTTGAAGCGCTTGCCGTCGTGCCAGGAGCGGATGGTCGCCTTCATCGGCTGCATCGTCGCCGGGTTCGGCATGACGCTCTCGTGCTCCATGTAGTAGCCGGCGTGGGCGGCGGAACCGGCGAGGACGGCGAGGACGACGGCGACGACGAAGCGGGTCATGGCGGCTCTGTACCCGCTGGTCTGGAGCATTGCCAGTCAGCCCGGCGAGATGGCCGGTGGAACGACCGCCATCTCGCACGCCCCACCCGCACGCCGACACCGCATTGCCGGCGCATCCGGCTGCCGATGCGCCGCTGGCACGCGCGCCGCAAGAGCGACGACGCGCAGGCAGGAAAGGAGTCTGCGAGGACGGGCGCGCGAGCCGGTACCGGGTCGGCTCGAGGCGACGCTGCGAACAACGGGTGATGGGCCAGCATCGTGCGGCGGGCGAACCCGATCGGCGATGGGTCTGGCAGGGGTGCGGCCGGCGGCGGTCGCATCTGGTGGACGCCGGGGACTCGTGGCCATGCCCACGAGGGCCCTCGGGGCGTGCTCGGGGGAGGGAGCGCGCAGACACCGCCGCCTCATGGGGAGGGCCCGGCGGGCAGTGCGCGCGCGCGCAACGAGCCTCGCGCGCCAGAACCGCCGGAGTTTCAGCACCTCAGAAGCTGTTTCCGACGTTGAACTCGAACTGGAACGGCTGGTCGCCCTGGGCAAAGCCAAAGGTCCCCGCCGGTCGCGGCGTGAGCGGCACGCCCCACTCGAAGCGCAGCGGCCCGAGCGGCGAGAACCACCGCACGCCAGCACCCACCGAGTAGAAGAGCCCCAGCGGCAGCTCGGTCCGCGGGTCCCAGCACGGCCCCCCATTGCAGCGCGCCAGCGCCAGCGACGGCGTCGGCCCGTTGCCGATGTAGAACAGGTTCTCGTCCTGCCCGTACGTGTTGCCGGCGTCGAAGAACAGCACGCCGCGAATGCCCACCGGCTCGAAGATGGGGAACTCGAGCTCGACGTTGGTCATGAACTGCTTCGTCCCGCCGGTACGGAACTCCGCCAGCGAGCCGGACGGGTCGTTCGCCGAGCCGACGCGCTCGACCGGCGAGATGGACCGCAGGAAGTACCCGCGGATCGTGTTGAACCCGCCCATGTAGTAGTTCTCGAAGATGAGCTGGTCGGCGGTGTCGATGAAGCCGAGGTCGACGTTGGCCTTCAGCACGACGCCGCTGAGCTCCGGCAGCAGGAAGCCACCGTTGAGGTAGCCGCGCGCCGTCGCCGTGTAGCGCGTGAAGCTGTTGGGCACGCCGTCGCGCTTGAGGCAGCCGACGCCGGTGCAGAACGGCAGGTCACGGATGCCCGTGCCCTTGATGAAGTCCTTTGTCGCTGCCTCGGCCCCGGGCAACAGCTGCGCCCCGAGCAGCGGCGACGCGAGCTCGACGCTGCCCTGCAGGAACCAGCCCGCCGACGGGAACAGGCGGTTGTTGCGCATGTCCCAGACCGTCGACAGCCGCGTCGACGTCGTCCACCGCGGCAGGTTCAGCTGCAGGCCCTTGATGCGGACGTTGAAGTTGTCTTCGGCGATCTCGACGCGCTCGAGGTTGCCCGAGAGAAACACCTGCAGGTTCTCGAAATCAGGCACATACGGCAGGACGTTGGGCGACGCCTCCGACCGCGCCGTCTTCGTCCACTGCGTGAGGTTTGCGGCATCGGCCAGCCACTTGCCGACCGGATAGCCCAGCGTGACGTCGCCGCCAGTGGAATTGCGTGTGAAATCAAGGAAGAAGCGGCTGGTATTGAAGGCCGAGAGCGAGAGCGTCAGCGGCTGCTGCCCGATCATCGCCACATAGGGGTCGATGTAGCGGAAGTCGAAGATGCGGCGGAAGTTGGAGAACTGCGCCGAGCCCGACACCGTCGTGCCGAGGCCGAGGAAGTTGTTGTAGGCGATCTGCCCGTTGAAGATGACGCTCTCGGCGTTGCTGAAGCCGGCGCCCACCTGGAAGGTGCCCGTCGACTTCTCCTTCACGTCGAACACCAGCACCATGCGGTCGGGCCGGCTGCCCTGCCGCGTCGTCACGGCCACCTTCTCGAAGAAGCCGAGCGCGTTGGCGCGCTGCTCCGACAGCCGCAGCATCGACGCCGAATAGAACTCGCCCTCGTAGACCCGCAGCTCGCGGCGGATGACCGAGTCCTGCGTCTTCGTGTTGCCGGTGATCTCGATGCGCTCGATGGTCACGCGGGGGCCGCTCTGCACGTTGAGCCTGAGGCTGAGCGTGTCGTCCTCCTCGTGGGGCACGAACTGGGGCTCGATGTTCACGAAGGCGTAGCCGGCGTCGCGGTAGCGGTCGGCGAGGGCCTGCACGTCCATCGCCACCTGCGTGCGCGAGAACAGGTCGCCGGCGCGGATCTTCGTGCGGTCGAGGAGGTCCTGCCGGGCAAAGACCGGCGGGGCGTCGGCGGGGCGCTCCTTGTCGACGCTCTCGACGACGAGGTCGCCGCCGACGTCGAGGGCGCGCAGCCGGTACTGCCGGCCCTCGGTGATCGGGATGGTGAGCGTGATGCGGGTCTTGTCCTGGCTCAGCGTCACGCGCGGCTTGCCGACGGCGACGTTGATGAAGCCGCGGTCCTGGTAGACGGCCTCGACGGCGAGGACGTCGATCTCGCTGCCCTCGACCTTGTAGGTGCCCCACTCCGTGAGGATGCCGAGCGGATGGTTCTCGCGGGTCCGCAGCACCGGCAGGATGTCGTCGGCGGAGACCTGCTCGTTTCCGACGAGGACCACCTTCTCGACCTTCACCTTGGCGGCCTCGGTGATGATGAAGACGACGTCGACGAACTGGCCGGCCTCCTGGACCTCGGGGCGGGCGGGGGTATCGTCGGTGGGCGTGGTCGGATCGGGCGCGCGGTCGCGCTCGCCAAAGAGGTCGAGCAGGCCGCCGGCGCCGCTCTTCTCGGCCGTCCCCGTCGACGGCCGGACCTCGTACGAGACCTGGGCGAGGTAGTAGCCCTTGTCGACATAGAGCTTCTGGACCTTCGCGACGTTGGCCTTGATGCGGGCGACGTCGAGGACCTGGAAGGGCTTGAGGTCGACGACCTCGGCGATGTCGTCCTTGCTGACGTCCCGGTTGCCCTCGTAGAGGATCTCGTCGAGCGCCGGCTTCTCGGTCAGGCGGTAGATGAGGATGATGCTGTCGTTCCTGCCCGGGCGGGCCTCGACGACGACGTCGTCGAAGATGTCCATGGCCCAGATGCGGCGGACGTCGGCCTGGATCGTCGAACGGTCGGGCGCGCGGTCGACGCGGCTCTGCACCTGGACGAGCACGGCGTCGGGCTCGACCTTGCGGGCGCCGACGATGCGGACCTCGGAGATCCTGCCGGGCATCGGCTTCTCCGAGACGAGGGCGCCCTTCTCCTTCGCGCGCTCGCGGGCGGCCTCCTCCTCCTTCGACAGCGGCTCCGGCAGCGGCTCGAGCGCCTCACGCGGACGCACGTACTCGGGCTCGGTGGCGCCGGCAGGCGCGCCGGCGCCCGGGCCACCAAAGGGGTCGACCTGGGCGTGGGCCGCCCCCGACACGAGGCTGGCGAGCGCAAAGGCGGCGGTGAGACGTCGGAGGGCAGCCACAGTCGGCCGCTAGCAGGTTCGTGGTCCGCGCCAACCGGGTCTGTCGCCTGTGTAGGCGATGTGCCGACATGGCCATCCCGGACGGCGATTCGCGATCCCGGGGCACCGCCCGTATGCTCGCCCGGCGCGTCGCGCGAACCCCTTTGTGTCGAGAGAAGCCATGGCGCTGGTTCGTTGTCCGAGTTGCGGTCGTGTCGCTGATGGCACTGTCTGTTTTGCCTGCGGCTACGAGTGGCCGACGGGGGCGGCAGCGACGTCGTCGCCCGCCCCAGCCCCCAGCGCGCCGCCCGCCCCGGCGGTGACAACGTCTCCACCGGCGCCCACGCCGACGTCGCCACCGGCACCCACGCCGACGTCGCCCCCCGCGCCGACGTCTCCACCGACGCCCGTCATGGCTGCGCCCGCCACCGCTGCGACGCCCGCCACGACGCCACCGGCGCCGCCGGCCGAAGACGAGGGCGACGGCGGCGGCGAGATCGATCTGGACATGGACATCGGCGACGTCCACCTCGACGTCGAGATGGGCGAGTCGGCCGGCGGCGAGCCGGAGTTGCCGGCGGTGACGGGCGCCGCCCTCGCCGACTTCCCCGGTGAGCTTGCGCCGTTCCCTGCTCCCGCCGAGCCGCCTCCAGCGTTCGGCACGCCGGCCTTCGGAACGGCGCCGGCCTTCGGTGCGGCACCGGCCTTCGGCGGCACCCCGGCGTTCGGAACCCCGCCGGCGTTCGGTGCCACGCCCGCCTTCGGCGCGCCGTCGGCGTTCGGCGCCCCTGCGTTTGGCAAGCTCCCGAGCCAGAGCTTCGACGCGCCGCCAGCGCCCGCCCTCGACAACCCGTGGGACGCCGCGCCCGCCGTGCCCCAGGTCGGCCGGACGCCGTCGGCGGCGTTCCCCATTTCCCAATCGTTTGCGTCGACCGCGCCGCTGCCGTCGCTCGGCAGCTTGCCGTCGGTGCCAACGCCGGCACCTGGCGCCTGGGGGACCGACGCCAACCCGACGATGGCCCTGCCCGCGGCGGCCCAGGAGGCCCTGCTGGCCGCGACGCTGCCGGCGCCACCAGCCCCGGCGTCGTGGGAGGACAACCCCACACGGGCCATCTCGGCCAACGAGGCCCGTGACGCCCTGATGGCGGCCCGCCCGGCGGCCCCCCCCGTGTCGATGCCCGGGGCCGGCGCCGGCGCCGGCCCGGCCACCCTCAGCGGCCTGTTCGACAACCTCGACCAGCCACCAGCGCCGCCGCCCGCGCCGCCCACGCCGCCCACGCCTCCGGTCGTGACCGACGCCGTCGAAGACGCCGGGGACCTCTTCAACTTCTCGTTGGAACCTGGGGCGACACTTGAGCCCGGGCCCTCCGGAGATCTCTCGCCTTTTGGGAGCACTGCACCACCAGAGCTCATCCACAGTCACGAACCCCCTGCTGCACCTCCCGTCGCCCCACCTGCGCCGCCGCCGCCGTCGGACGGCTTCGAGGACATCGGTCTCGACCTCGCCGAAGACCTGCCGCCGGAGCCGGAGCTGCCCGACTTCGGTTCCCCCGAGGAGCTGCCGGTCCCACCGCCGCTCATGGACTTCGGTTCGCTGCCCCCCGCGCCAGCCGGACCGCCCGCCCTGCCGACCCCGCAGCCCTTCGCGGCCGAGGCGGTCGATGCCCCCGGTGAGGCGCTGCCCGCCTTCGACGCCGACAGCGCCATCGACGCCCTCGGTGATCTGCCGGCGCCGCCGCCGGCCTTTGATGTTCCGGCGACACCCGCGCCAGAGGACGCCCTCGACGCCCTTGGTGACCTGCCGGCGCCACCGCCGGCATTCGATGTCCCGGCGCCCCCCGCACCAGAGGCGGCCCTCGACGCCCCCGACCTCCCAGCGCCTCCGCCGGCGTTCGACGTCGGCTTCGACGTCGCCGGGCCGCCCCACGGCAGCGACGGTGCGGATGACCTCGGCGACCTCGGCGACCTCGACGACCTGCCCGCTCCCCCTCCGGCCTTCGAGACCGCGGCGCCGCCCCCGGCGTCGGGGCCGACGTTGTCGTCGCGGGTTGGCGCCCTCGCCGAGTCGCTCGAGACCGAGAGCCGCTATGCCGATGCAGCGCTGCTCTACGAGGTCCAGGCGGCCCTCGCGGCCCTGGGGCGCTGAGGTGGTCGGTCGACCGTCGTTTGTCGCCGGCGGCTCCATCTGGCATTTCTCAGGGATGCGCGTCGTCTGCGGCCTGCTCCTCGTTGCCCCCCTCGCCCACGCGGCCCCGGTGATCACCGAGGTCGCCTGGGCCGGCTCCGACGCCGACAGCGCCGATGAGTGGATCGAGATCTACAATCCCGGCCCCGGGCCCATCTGCGACCTTTCCGCCTTCGCCATTGTCCAGGGCACGACGCCGCGGACGTTGCCGACCGGGCTCCGCCTGCCCGAACATGGCGTGCTCGTCCTCGAGGACCGGGCCAGCGCCACATCGCTCGAGGTGCCGGCCGCCGTCGTCTTCAGCGCCCTCGGCGCCCTCACCAACGGTGGCCAGGTCCTCAAGCTCTGCCCCGTCGGCGATCCCAACAGCGCCGCCTGCGACATCGCCAACCCGACGGGCGCCACGTGGTTTGGCGGCTCCAACACAGCCCCGAAGACGACGATGGAGCGCCTCTCCACCGGCGACGGCAGCCTCTCGACGACCTGGCAGAGCAGTGTGGCCGGTGGCACCCCCGGCGTCGTCGCCTTCGCCGGCACCGTCGGCGACACGAGCGCCTGCGACCCCGTCGGCGAGGGTGAAGGTGAGGGCGAGGGCGAGGGCGAAGGTGAGGGCGAAGGTGAAGGCGAGGGTGAACCGCCACCGCCCAACACCGCCCCGACGGTCGCGATGAGCGCCCCCGGCGGCACCGTCACCGCCGTGCGTATCGACGGCGTCAATGGCGCCGACATGGCCTGGAGCGCCGGCGACGTCGATGGCGACGCCGTCTCGGTCGACCTCTACGTGGGCGTCGATGGCAGCGGCAACGACGGCATCCTCGTCGCCCGCGGCCTCCCCGCCGAGGGCAACCAGCGCATCACGCTCGGCGGCGTACCGGCCGGGACCTGGCACGCCTTCGCCGTCGCCAGCGACCCCCGTGGCGGCCTCGCCTACGCCTACGCCCCCGGCACCATCGTCATCGCCGGCGGCGGCGACGACGATGCCCGCTTCGACTTCGACGAGCCCGACGGCATCGGCGACATCGACGCCGACGGCATCGCCCTCATCACCTGGGAGGCCGAGCTGCCCGAGGGCAGCAGCGGCTCGGTGGCCCTGTTCGTCGCCGACGACAGCCGCGAGACGCCCATCGCCGGCGGTCTGGCCGCCGTGGCCGTCGATGAGGCCACGCCTGCGGTCACGTCGTTCGCGCTGGACACGACCCGCCTGCCGCCCGGTCAGTACACCGTGGGCGGCGTGCTCACCTGGGATGGCGGGGAGATCCGCCGCGAGGCCGACGCCGTCCTCGTCGTCACCGCCGATGGCTGCGCCTGCTTTACGTCGTCGGTGTCTCGCGGCGCGGGCCCCTTGCCGGGCGTGGCCGTTGTTGCGATGCTGCTATCCCTCGTGACGACTCGTCGTCGACGCAGGGGCTGAGGGAACGGGCCTCGTCCGTTCCACGGTTGGACAGCGCGCTGCACGGCGGCGCTCACGAAGGCGGCGGCATCGGTGCGCTACGGGATCATCAGCGACATCCACGGCAACATCGAGGCGCTCACAGAGTCGCTGAAGAGCCTCGAGAAGGAGCGCATCGACACGTACATCTGCCTCGGGGACATCGTCGGCTACGGCGCCAACCCCGATGAGTGTGTCGATGTCGTGAAGCGCCGCGTGAAGGCCTGCATCGTCGGCAACCACGACGCAGCCGTCGCCGGCCGCATGGACTACAGCTACTACTACGACGCCGCCCGCCACGCCCTCGACTGGTGCAAGGCCCGCGTGAGCGCCGAGAACATCGAGTGGCTGAAGCAGCTGCCCTACAAGCACACCGAGGGCGACATCGACTTCTGCCACGGCAGCCCCATCTGCCCTGAGGAGTTCGAGTACATCTTCACCAAGGAGAAGGCGAAGGAGCTCATCAAGTTCCGCGACGAGCTGAACTGGATCACGTTCATCGGCCACTCCCACCTGACGCGCAGCTTCGCGCTCTCCGCCGACGACGCCTACAACGTGAAGGGCCCCGAGTTCGTCGTGCGCAAGGACTTCAAGTACATCATCACCGTCGGCTCCGTCGGCCAGCCGCGCGACTACGACCCGCGCTCATGCTGCGCCGTCTTCGACACCGACACCTGCGTCTTCAAGTACGTGCGCTCCGAGTACAACATCGAGGCGCAGATGAAGAAGATCGTCGACGCCGGCCTCGCGTACAACTTCGGCGCGCGTCTCCTCGTCGGTATCTGACGCCGGCGTCCGCCGTCGTCGACACACCCGATGCAGCAACGATGAGGGCGCCACCGGGGCGCCCTCTGTCGTGACGGCTGCTCGTCATCGCCTCACGGCGAGCCGCCGGCGGCGGCCTCGTCGGCGAAGCGCTTGGCGCGGGCGTACATGGGCCCGAACTGCTTGCGGTAGGTCTTGTCGAGGGCGATGAGCTTCTCGAAGCAGTCGCGGGCGACGACCCAGTCGCGCTGCTGCATGGCCAGCGTGCCGAGCCCGATGAGGGCCGGTGGGGCCGTCGGGTCGGCGGCGACGGCCTCCTCGAAGGCGAGGCGGGCGTCCTGGCGACGACCCTCGGCGATGGCGCGCTCGGCGCGGCCGAGGGCGGCGTCGCGGGCGAGGGGGTCGAGGGGGAGGTTGCCGCCGAGGGCCGCCTGCAGCTTCGACGGGTCACTCGGCGTCGGCGGCGGCGGCGGCGGTGGTGCACCAGCCACGGGCCCGGGCGGCGGCGGCGGCGGCTGCACCGCGAGGTTGCCCGAGACCACGAGCGTGACGACGACGACGAAGCCCACGAGCAGCAGCAGGCCACCGATGATCACGATGAGGGCCGCGGGGCTGATGCGCTGACGCCGCACCGGGCGCGGGGCCTCGACGACGACGACGGGGGGCGGCGCCTTCGCGCCACCCTTCACGGCGTCGACGGTGAGGACCTTCGCGGCCTTGGGAGCGCCGGCGGGGATGATGGGCGCGCTGACGACGGGCGGAGGCGCGACCATGGCCACCTGCGGCGCCGACGGCGGCGGCGGCGGCGCGGACGGCTTCGGCGCCGCTGGCGCGGGCTTCGACGCCGTCGGGGGCGGCGGCGACGGCGGCGACGGCGGCGCGGCGCGGGGCGAGGTGACGACGGGGATCGGCGATGCCGGCAGCGGAATGGTGTCGCGCGGGCCGCCGCCGACGGCGACCTTGTCGAGGGTGGGCGGCGGCGGCGAGCCGTCGCGGGGCAGGCCGGGACGCACGAGAGCGGGCACCTCGACGGGGCCGTCGACGAAGCGGGCCAGCGCGGCGGCGTAGGAGGCGGCGTCGGGCCAGCGCTGGTCCTTGTTCTTCGCGAGGCCCTTGCGCAGGACCTCCTCGAAGCCGGGCGGCAGGGCGAGGCCGGGGCGCTCCGCCGTCGGCGACGGCGCCTCCTCGGCAAAGACCTTCAGCAGCGTGTCGCGCACGCTCGTGCCACGAAATGGCGAGCGCCCGAGCAGCATGTGCCACAGGACCACCGACGCGGAGTAGAGGTCGCTGCGGGCGTCGAGGGTCTCGCCGCGCGCCTGCTCCGGCGACATGTACTCCGGGGTGCCAAAGATGGTGCCGGGCACGGTGAGGGCGACCTGGTCGCCGGGCTCGTTCGTCGTGATCTTGGCGATGCCGAAGTCGACGACCTTCACCATGTCGGGCCGGCCGGGCTTCTGCGCCAGCATCACGTTTTGCGGCTTGAGGTCGCGATGCAGCACGCCGCCGACGTGGGCGGCGTCGAGGGCCTTCAGCAGCTGCACGCCGATGCGGGCGACGCGGGCGGGCGGCATCGGTCCACCGGCGCGCAGCTCGTCGCCGAGACCGCGGCCGTCGATGAGCTCCATGGCGATGTAGAACGTGCCCGCGCCGTCTTCGCCGAAGTCGTCGACCTGCACGCAGTTCTCGTGCTCGAGGCGGCTGGCCGCCATGGCCTCACGACGGAAGCGCGCGACGAGCTTGAGGTCCTTCGAGAGGTGCGGGGCCAGCACCTTGATGGCGACGCGCTTGCCCGTCGTCGTGTGCTTGGCCTCGTAGACAGAGCCCATGCCACCGGTGCCGAGCACGCGCAGGACCTGGTAGCGGCCGGCGAGGACCGTTCCCACAAATGGATCGGGGCGCGCGGATTTCGCCGACGGCTGGCTCACAGCCCTACCCTAGCCCGCCGGCGTCGCCGCCAGCGAGTTCGTGACCATGAGGTGACACATCATGCACCGGCGCGACGTCACTCGCGCTGGCCGCCAGCGCCGCGCTTGCGCAGCACCGCGAGGTTCTCTTCGAGGCGGTGCGCGCCCTCGTCGTCTTCGGCGACCGCGAGGAGGGCCCGGTGCTGGTCGACGACGGCCTTCGTCTGGGCGAGGAACTGGGCCCGCTGGCGCTTGAGCTCGGCGATGTCCTGCAGCAGCTCGGTGAGGCGCTCCTGGGCGCGCTCGAGGATGCGCTCGGCGTCGAGCTCGGCGCGGCCGACGATGATGTCGGCCTCCTTCTCGGCGGCGCGCTTGATGTCCTCGGTCACCTTCTGGGCCGTGATCATCGTCTCCTTCAGCGCGTCCTCCCGGGACCGGTAGTCCTCGAGGAGGCGACGCGTGGCGCGCTGCTCCTCCCGCAGCTCGTTGTTCTCGCGGACGAGCTTCTCCATCTCGCTGGCGACGAGGTTCAAGAAGGCGTCGACCTCGGCCTTGTCGAGGCCGCCGCCGAAGCGTGTACGGAAGCGCTGCTGCTGGATGTCGAGGGGAGTGAGGCCCATGGGGGAACCATATGGAGACAGGTGGCGCCACGGAAGAAACCTGCCGCGCGCGCTGCATCTGCTTATGTAAGCCAGGCCAATCAGGCCAACCGGCCTCCCCTCGACGGCCGCCCGCCATGACCCTATGGCCGGGCCATGACCTTCGAGAACCTCCTCGTCGCCGACGACGGCCCCGTCCGCGTCCTCACCGTCAACCGCCCCGCCGCGCTCAACGCCCTGAACAGGCGGACCATGGAGGAGCTCGGCGTCGCCGTCGCCGAGGTCGCCGCCACGCTGTCGATCCGGGCCCTGATCATCACCGGCGGCGGCGAGAAGGCCTTCGTCGCCGGCGCCGACATCACCGAGTTCAACAGCTTCTCGCCCGACGAGGCGCGCGCCTACTCGCGCAAGGGTCACACCACCTTCGACAGCCTCGGCCAGCTCGACATCCCGGTCATCGCCGCCGTGAATGGATTCGCCCTCGGCGGCGGTCTCGAGCTCGCCCTCGCCTGCGACTTCATCTACGCGAGCGACACCGCCCGCCTCGGCCTCGTCGAGGCGAACCTCGGGCTCATCCCGGGCTTCGGCGGCGTCGCCCGCCTCGCCCGCCGCGTCGGCACCGCGATGGCTGCCGAGTTGCTCATGACCGCGACGCAGCTCAAGGCCGACGAGGCCCTACGGCTTGGACTGGCCAACAAGGTGGTGCCGGCCGCCGAGCTGCTGACGGCGGCGAAGGCGACGGCGACGACGATGGCGAGCAAGGGTCCCCTCGCGATCGGCGCCGTGAAGCGCCTGCTGCGGGAGGGCGAGGGCTGCGACCTGCGCACCGCCAACAGCTTCGAGCAGACGGCCTTCGGCCTCGCGTTCTCGACGGAGGACTGCAAGGTCGGCGTCAACCACTTCCTCGCGAAGGCGAAGGGCCCGGCGCCGTTTCCGGGACGCTGACGGCGTCGATCGCCATTGCAGCCGGGCTGCCCGGTGGCACCGCGTCAGCCATGCGCGCCCCGTCGTCGACACAGGTTGACGACGGGGTTTCTTGTCCGCAGAACCGTCGCGACATGGCTTCTGAGCTCATCCGCAACTTCTCCATCATCGCCCACATCGACCACGGCAAGTCGACCCTCGCGGACCGCATCCTCGAGGTGACGGGCGCCGTGACCGCCCGCGAGATGCAGGGCCAGTTCCTCGACAAGATGGACCTGGAGCGCGAGCGCGGCATCACCATCAAGGCCCAGGCCGTCCGCCTGTTCTACACGGCGAAGGACGGCAAGACCTACAACCTCAACCTCATCGACACGCCCGGACACGTCGACTTCAACTACGAGGTCAGCCGCGCCCTCGGCGCCTGCGAGGGGGCCCTCCTCGTCGTCGACGCCAGCCAGGGTGTCGAGGCGCAGACGCTCGCGAACGTCTACCTCGCCCTCGACGGCAACCTCGAGATCGTGCCGGTCCTCAACAAGATCGACCTGCCGTCGGCGGAGCCCGAGCGCGTCCGCAAAGAGATCGAGGACATCATCGGCCTCGACGCCTCGGGCGCCATCCCGGCGTCGGCCAAGGCCGGCATCGGCATCACCGACATCCTCGAGGCCGTCGTCGAGAAGATCCCGCCGCCGCAGGGTGACCCGGCCGCGCCGCTCGCCTGCCTCATCTTCGACTCGTGGTTCGATGCCTACCGGGGCGTCATCGTCCTCGTCCGCGTCTTCGAGGGCACCGTCCGGGCCGGCACGAAGATCCGCTTCATGCACAACGGCAAGGACTTCGAGGTGCAGGAGGTCGGCGCCTTCACGCCGCATCCGAAGAAGCTCGACAAGCTCGAGGCGGGCGAAACCGGCTTCATCATCGCCAACGTGAAGGAGGTCCGCGACGCCAAGGTCGGCGACACCGTCACCGAGACCGCGCGTCCGGTCGCCGAGCCCCTGCCCGGCTTCAAGGAGATCCAGCCCGTCGTCTACGCCGGCGTCTTCCCCATCGACGCCGCCGACTACGAGGACCTCAAGGAGTCGCTGCACAAGCTGAAGCTCAATGACTCGGCGCTGAAGTTCGAGCCCGAGACCTCGCACGCCCTCGGCTTCGGCTTCCGCGTCGGCTTCCTCGGCCTGCTGCACATGGACGTCGTGCAGGAGCGCCTCGAGCGCGAGTTCAACCTCAACCTCATCACGACGGCGCCGACGGTGGTCTACAAGGCCTACCTCACCAACGGCGACGTCATCGACGTCGACAACCCCTCGCGCATGCCCGACCGCCAGACGATCGAGCGCATCGAGGAGCCGATCATCACGGCGATCCTGCACACGCCGTCGGAGCACGTCGGCGCGATCATCAAGCTCTGCGAGGAGCGCCGCGGCGTCCAGAAGGAGCTCAACTTCATCACGCCGACGCGCGTGCTCATCAAGTACGAGCTGCCCCTCGCCGAGGTCGTCTTCGACTTCTTCGACAAGCTCAAGACCGTGAGCCGCGGCTACGCCTCCTTCGACTACGAACTCGCCGGCTACCGCGAGGACGACCTCGTGAAGATCGACGTCCTCGTCAACGGCGATACCGTCGACGCCCTCGCCATCGTCGCCCACAAGTCGCGCGCCCAGTCGCGCGGCCGGGTGCTGTGCGAAAAGATGAAGGAACTCATCCCCAAGCAGCAGTACCAGGTGGCGATCCAGGCCGCGATTGGCGGAAAGATCATCGCCCGCGAGACGTTGTCTGCACTGCGCAAGGACGTGACGGCGAAGTGCTACGGCGGCGACATCAGCCGCAAGCGCAAGCTCCTCGAGCGCCAGAAGGAAGGCAAGAAGCGCATGCGCCAGGTCGGCACCGTCGAGATCCCCCAGGAGGCGTTCCTCGCCGTGCTGAAGGTGGACTGACCCGATGGGCCGCCTCTCGCGCCTCCTCACCCCCGGTCACGGCATCGCGTTCGTCGTCGTCACCGTCGGCCTCTACTTCGTGTGGGGCTCGGTGATGCCCGAGGGCGGGACCGGCAGCAACGTCGTGCTCGGCCTGCTCGTCGCCATCGCCGGGCTGTGGATGGGCACGACGTCGCTGGGACCGCAGGTCGACGACCTCTTCCTGCCGAAGGAGAAGGCGGCCGTCCGCAAGCAGCGCCGCGCCGCGTTCGAGCTGGCCCGTGAGCTCGAGAAGGCCGGCGTCCGCGAGCGCAAGAACAAGAAGACGAAGCTCACGAGCGACGTGTTCGCCCGCCTCGACGCCGCCGTCGCCGCCCTCGACGCCGCCGCCGCCCACACCGGCGATGACGCCAGCGACGTCGTCGCCGCCGTCGCCACCGCCGACGGCCTCATCGAACAGGTCTTTCCCTCGACGAAGGAAAGTGTCTTTGCCCAGGCGAAGTCCCTGGGCTTCGCGTTTGCCATCGCCATTGCGCTGCGCACGTTCGCCGTGGCGCCGTTCCAGATCCCGTCGGGCTCGATGATCCCGACGCTGCTCATCGGCGACCACCTCTTCGTCTGGCGCGCCACCTACGGCCTGCAGATCCCATCGAAGAACGGCCTCGGCCGCCTCGAGGGCCTGCTGCGCTTCCTCCCCGAGAAGCCCTTCTACTTCCTGCGCTGGTCGACGCCGTCGCCCGGTGACGTCGTCGTCTTCGAGGCCCCGCCGTGGGTCGGCATCAACGCCGGCGAGGACTGGATCAAGCGCGTCGTCGCCGGTCCGGGCCAGACGGTGGGCTTCGAGGGCACCGTCCTCACCGTCGACGGCCGCCGCTACGAGCAGACCACGCCCGACGGCCGGACCGGCACCGACGAGGGTGGCTACCCCCTCGGCGAAATGACCCGCTACGGCGACTACGACGAGCGCATCAACCAGTGGTTCCCCGCCGTCGGCAACCACAAGATCGAAAAGCTCGTCGACCGCGACGGCACCATCCGTCCCCACAGCATCTTCAACGACATCCCGCCGCCCGACCGCGCCGGCGCCATCGACTGGCCCGCCGTCGGCGTCGCGCCGCGCCTGCCCGGTCTGCGCTGCACCGACCGCGAGTGCGTCGTCGAAGATGGCTACGTCTTCGTCATGGGCGACAACCGCGACCACAGCTCCGACGGCCGGTCCTGGGGCGCCGTGCCCATCGACAACGTGAAGGGCCGCGCCATCTTCATCTGGGTCTCGGTCGACGGCAGCGAGAACAGCGTGAAGCTCGGCCGCTTCACCCTGCCCCGCTTCCGCTGGGGCCGCATCGGCGACCGCATCTGACAGCACCGCCAGGAACCACAGTATTTTCGGGCACTTCCGTCAGCCATCACGACCCAGCACGCCCTCCAGGAAGGCTGCTGGCGAGGCGTAGAGGCTGGTGTCGGCGCAGCTCACGGCGCGGGTGATGCTGCCGCCGGCGGCGACGGTGGCGCTGCCGTCGGCGTCGACGGTGACCCGGTCGAGGCCGAGCTGGGCGCGGCGTTCTGGGGCGATGGTGACGTCCCACGTCGTCGCCGTACTCGTGACCGCCGAAAACGCCGTGTGGACCGCGCTACGGCGGCCGCCGGCGGCGAGGCCGATCGCCGGCAGATCACCGGTGGCCTCGACGACGACGAAGCTGACAAACGGCGCTGCAGCGTAGCCCAAGTCCGGGCTCATGCCGTCGTCGGTGGTGACACGGACGACGCTGACCACGACGTCGCTGCCGGTGCAGCGGGTGCGGGTCACGACGCGGGCGCGGGCGAGGACATCGGCGGGGATGGGCAGGCTCTTCACGTCGTCGGGGACGAGGGCGGCGGGCTCGAGGGGGCGGGCCTGCTTCCACACCAGGCGCGACGGCAGGAGCACGCCCGAGCGCAGCGCGGGCCAGCCGGCGGCCACCGTGCGGGTCTCGAAGTCGAGCGTGAACGTCGACTTCCGGCGGCTCTGCACGAGGGTGGCGTTGTCGGCGGCAAGCCACGCCGTCGTCACGGCCCGCGCGTCGGCGAACATCCGCAGCAGCGTGGCGTCGCTGAGGACGACGTCGCCCGGCAGCACCAGCGTGCTCGCCCGCACCCGCTCGATGCGGGGCGGCTGCTCCACGCCGTCGATGACGTCGACGACGACGCGATCGATCTCGGGCAGGTGCGGTGAGCCGGGCGGCGGGTTCGTCACGCTGTGGCTGCCCTTCTGCTGGTTCACCTCGAGGACGTAGCCGCCCGACAGCGTCGACGTCTGCGATCGCGGCGGCAGGATCGTGAACAGGGCGACGCCGTTGTCGACCTCCTGCTCGTCGGGGAAGTTGGCGTGGACGACGACGGCCATCGCACCGCTGAGGTGGTCGGCGTTGGCGAGGCGGCGCTCCTCGAAGGCCTCGAGGCCCCAATAGCTGGCCCACGTCTTCCGCAGGGCCGTGGCGACGTCGTCGTCGCCGCTGCCGGGCGAGAGGTGCCCCGTGTGGCTTTCGTAGAGGCCGGCGCCGTTGAAGCCCTCGGCGTCCTCGATCGTCGACGACGAGCGGAAGCGCAGCCCCTGGCTGTCGGCGTAGCGGCCGAAGTTCAGCTGCAGATGACCGGTGATGGTTCCGAGCGTCGCCGCCGCGATGGGGGTGTCGCGAATGATCCCCTTGATGCCGCCGGCGTCGACGAGGTCGCGCAGCAGCGTGCCCGGCGGGCGGCTCTCGCGAAACGCCGCCGCCACCTCCGGCGACACGGCGCCGTCGCCCTCGAGCACGATCCGCCGCACGACGACGTCGCCGGCGAAGGAGCGGTCCTGCAGGACAAGGGGCAGCGTCGTCGCGAGGCCCGTCGTCACGAGGTGCTCGACATAGGGCTTGATGGTGATGGCGATGGGGGCGTCGACGGTGCTGACGCCGGCGCTCGTGAGGCCGACGAAGCCGGCGGCCTTGCCTCCGACGACAGGCCGCAGCGCCGTGGCCTCGGCGAAGTCGAGCGGGGCGAGGTCGAGCGAGAGCGGGACCCCCTCGAGGTCCACCGGCGGCAGCCGGATCGGCGGCGGCGACGTGAGGGTCCGCCACGTCGAGAAGTCCGTCTCGCTCATGGCCACGACCTCGAGCGTGCCGCCGTCGTCGTCGTCGCCGGCGACCGGCAGGCGGGCCCGCACCACCACCGGCGCCCGCACGCGCGCGAGCTGATCGAGGTTGGCGTCGTCGACGACGCCCGCACGGAAGGCGTTGGGGATGCCGCGGTTCCTGGCGAGGAGGTTCACGTGGGCCAGCGCCGTCTGCGGCGCCGCGGTGATGAGGGCGGCGCAGGGCGGCAGGGCGTCGGGGACATCCTCGACGACGAGCACGTCGGTGGCGCGGGCCGTCTCGAACAGGTGCTCGTCGCCGCGGCGCACCATCAGCAGGCGCCCGGCGGTGGTGCCGGCGGCGTAGACCTCGGTCTGCCCCGGCGTCACGACGTCGTCGAACGAGATCACCCGGGCGCGCAGGTCGGCCGGAAAGCCCGCCGCCACCTCGGCCTGGGCCGCCGAGCGCGTGATCCACTTGAGCTCCGCCGCCAGCGACGACGGCAGCGTCGGCGTGACGGCGTCGAAGAAGGCCCGCACCGTGGCCTCGTCGCCGGGGTCGGAGAACTCCGGCTCGATGGTCCACACCGCCGCGCGCGTGTCGGTGGCCTCGAAGCGCAGCAGGGTCGCCACGCCGAGGACCCGCGGGGTGTCGAACAACGCGAGGTCGTAGAAGCGGGGCGAGTAGAGGCGCTCGTCCGTCGTGAGGAAGCGCAGGTCGAGGGGCAGCTCGCGCCCGGCGGCGAGCTCGCCGGCGGCCCAGTCGTAGACGTCGGCGGTGTCGACGAAGGGGCCGTGCGACGTCGTCACCGGCCGGTCTTCGGGAGCGTCGAGGCCGTCGATGGCCTCGCCGTTGAGCAGGCGGAACCAGTACCACTCGTCGTGCAGCTGGTAGAAGGCGCCGTCGTAGTAGCGCACGCCGGCGTCGTCGTCGCCAAAGCGCGTCACGACCAGCTTCACCGCTGACGACGACGACGTGGCCGTGGCGAGGGCGTCGAAGGCGGCCTCGTCGGCGAGGCGGGGGACCGTGTGGTCGTCGAAGTCGCCCTCGCCCTCGCCCTCCCCTTCTCCTTCTCCTTCTCCTTCGCCCTCACCCTCGCCGGGCACGCGGCCCCGACAGCTGCTGCCTGCACACAGCAGCAGCGCGACGGCGACGACGCCGAGCAGGCTGGACAGAACGGGGGCACGGCGCATCACGACGCGGTCCTTGGCAGGGGGAGGGTGCGGCACTCCGACATCGGGTGGATCCTGCGGCGACAACTGCATCGTCGGTGCCAGTTTGGTTTGCCGGGAGGCCTCGCTACAACCGGAGCGTGACCTACGCCGAATCGGCCCTGTTCGAAGAGCGGTTGCCCGACCGCTTCCCCAAGCTCGTCACGCTCTACGAGAAGGCCAAGCGGGACTTCTGGAACGAGACGACCGCCATCGACTGGGAGCAGCCCCTCACGCTGTCGCCGGAGCAGCGCGTCGCCCTCGCCCGGTTGTTGTCGATCACCTACTACGGCGAGCGCGCGGCGATGACGATCGCGGGGCAGCTCGTCGCCAGCGTTCCCGACGAGGAGGCCCGCCAGGTCCTCGCCTGCCAGGTCGTCGAGGAGGCCAAGCACGTCGGCGCCTTCCAGCGGCTGTTGAAGAAGCTCGACCGCATCCATCCGCCGTCGTTCTTCGCGCGCCGCTTTCTGGTCGACCTCATCGAGACCGACGAGCCGACCGCCAAGCTCGTGGGCATGCACCTCTTCGTCGAGAACATTGCCAACCACGCCTTCAACGCGCTGAAGGAGACCCTCGACGACCCCCTCGTCAGCCAGGTCCTCGAGTACGTCGCCCGCGACGAGGCCAAGCACACCGCCATCGGCGTGCTCTATCTCCCGTCGCTGCTGGAGAAGCTGCCGCCCCACAAGACGGCCTGGCTCTACGCCAAGCAGGCGAAGTGGCTCACGATGGGCGTGCTCATGGTGAAGGACGGCTACGAGGACGCCCGCTTCCTCAACGTCGACCTCGCCGCCGCCGGCCAGAAGGCCCTCAAGCAGCACTATCGCCTGCGCGAGCAGATGAGCACGACGAAGGGCCTCCTCGACGTGCCCGGCTTCGAGAAGGTCATCGACATGGTCGCGAAGCTCGCAAAGGGCTGACGACGGCGCGCGGCCGCCGACGACTCAGGCGAAGAGTTCGTCGAGGATCGCCGCCAGCGGCGGCCCGCTGTTGTCGCCGATGACGCGGTCGACGACGTCCTTCACGCTGTCGGGAGCGTGTCCCATCGCGACGGAGAAGCCGGCGGCCTCGAGCATGTCGCGGTCGTTCTCGTCGTCGCCGATGCAGACGATGTCCTTGACGTCGAGGCCCATATGGCCGGCGCAGCGCCACAGGGCCGTGCCCTTGCTCACGCCGTCGGGCAGCAGCTCAAGGAAGCGCGGGTTGCTGCGCACGAGGTGGGCGCCGGGGGGCACGAGGCGCTCGCGGGTCAGCGTGCGTCGCAGGTCGTGGAGGCGATCGGGCTCGTCGACGAAGAGGAGCTTCACCGGCGCCCGCTCCAACGCGAGGAGGTCGACGAGCTCCCGCGCCGACAGCGCCGCCCCCGCCACCGTCGAGCGCGGCTCGGGCACCCGCGGATCAACGAGCAGACGCTCGTCGACGTAGGCGCCGACGTGCACCCCCAGCTCGAGGACGCGGGCGATGGTCTTGAGCGTGAAGGTCCGCGGCAGCGTCGTGGAAAACAGGGGCGTCTGCAGGTCGGCCTCGGTGACGCGGGCGCCGTTGAACAGGATGCAGGGGGCGTCGACGCCGATGGCCTCGGCGTAGGGGATCGTCGTCGTCGCGCGCCGGCCGGTAGCAATGCCGACGCGGACGCCCCTGGCCTTCAGGCGGTCGACGGCGGCAAAGACCTCGGAAGGAATGCGCGCGTCAGCGTCGAGGAGCGTGCCATCGAGGTCGAAGTAGACGGCGCGGAATCGTCCCATGGTGCCCCACCCTACCGCGGGCCCGGACGCCGTGGCACCGTCGGGGCATGGTGGAGCCCGACGCGTCGACGCCGCTGCAGGTGCTGCGACAGCTGCTGTCGCCCGACACCTGCGCCCGCCTCGTCGGCGCCCTCGACGCCCTGCCCCTGCGCTTCGAGCGGGGCCGGCAGGGGACCGGCTACGACAAGGCGGACCTGCTCGACGTCGACGACCCCGTCGTCGTGGCGACGCTGGCCCGGCTGCGCCAGGTGCTCGGTGACCCGCCCGCGATCGATGCCTGGTGGATCGTCTACCCGCCCGGCAGCCACATCCCGGCCCACACCGACCCGAGCCCCGCCGAGGGCCTCGCCCATGTCCGCCTCAACGTCATCGTCGAACGCAGCGTCGGCGGCGCCTTCGTGGCCGCCTGCCGGGCCGTCGACCTCGGCGTCGGCGACGCCGTGCTGTTCCGGCCCGACGTCGTCGTCCACGCCGTCTCGCTCGTGAAGGAGCGCCCGCGCCGCGTCCTCAGCGTCGGCACGGTGATGGCCGCCGATGACGGCGCGGCCCTGCTGTCCGGCGCTTGCCGCCGTTGACGCGTCGCGCAAGGCTGGGGCATGGCTGAGCACGACCCACCCCGCCGCGCCCCGGACGACGACGACCTCGACGACGACGAGCGCGACGATCCAGCCGCCGACAAGGGTGGCTTCACCACCAAGGTGCTCGGCGACCTCGCGCGCAAGGCCCTCATGACGGGCATCGGCGCCGTCTTCATGAGCGAGGACTCGCTGCGCTCCCAGCTCTCCGAGATGAAGCTGCCGAAAGAGGCGATGGGCGCGGTCATCAACACCGCGGACAAGACCAAGAAGGAGATCATCGACGTCGTCGCCCGCGAGACGCGCGCCTTCCTGTCACGCCTCGAGGTCGAAAAGATGGTCGGCCGCATCCTCGTGGGGACGACCATCGAGATCAACACGCGCATCCGCATCCTGCCCAAGGAGGGCGGCGGCCTCGGCGTCAGCGTCGAGAGCAACGAGAGCGCGATGGTGAAGACCGGCAAGGACGGCATCGGCGAGCCCGCCGACGACGACGAGCCCGCCGAGCGCCCCCGGCGCGGGCGGCGCCGCCGACGCGACGACACCTGAAGCCACCCGACAACGACGACGGGCGCCATGCGGCGCCCGTCGACGTTCCGGGAGACGACCGGCTGTCAGCGCCGACGACGACGCACGAGCGCGAGCAGCGGCAGCAGGCCCGCGACGCCGGCCGCGGCCGGGGCGCTCCGGCAGCCCCCCTGGTCCTCACCCTCGCCCTCACCCTCGCCTTCACCCTCGCCCTCGGCGCCGTCGACGCCGTCGGGGTTGGCCGAGGTGCTGGCGGACGAGCCGGGGTTCGAGATGTCGCTGGTGCGCGCCGCGGCGCCGCCGGTCCACACGCAGTCCGGGTCACCGAGCTCCTGGCCGTTGGTCTGGCCGTCGCCGTCGCTGTCGGCGTTGCAGATGTCGGCGTTCCACCAGATGAACGCGGCGTCGAAGGCGTCGACAGAGCCCGAGCTGTCGGCGGTGCCACCGTTGGCCGTGAACAGCAGGTCGCCAAAAGCGTTCCACGGCGAGCCGCCGCTGGCGCGCTCATGACAGCCGGCGCAGCTCACGCGGCCACCGTTGGGGATCTCGCTGCTGAACTCATTGAAGGCCAGGGCCGACGACGACGTGGTGAGGGCAAGCGCGGGGAGCAGACGCAGCAGATGACGCATGGGGATCTCCTTGAGAGGGGGGAGTCAGGAATTGGAGGGGGCGCGTTCAGCGACGACGACGACGCAGCAGGGCAAGCAGGCCGAGGAGGACGCCGGCCGACGCCATCGACGTCGACGCGCTGCAGCCTCCGCCACCGACCTGGTCCTCGAGGTCGCAGGTGGGCGGCGCGGCGCCGTCGCACTCGCCTTCGACGTCGGTGGTGTCGGCGTCGTCGCCGGGGTTGGAGGCGGCGCCGGGGCTCGCGTCGCCGGCACGCCAGGCGCCGCAGGGATCGCCAAGCTCCTGGCCGTTGGTCTTGCCGTCGCCGTCGCTGTCGACGCAGAAGAGCAGGCCCCAGGTCTCATCGGTCGGGCCCGAGAAGGGCATCTTGGCCTCGACGTCGAGGCCGAAGTCGTTGCGGGGGCCGCCGCCTCCGGGCGAGACATGGCAGGAGCCGCAGTCGACGCTCGGCACCCCGTCGACGTACTCGGGACGGGCCAGCGACGGCGCGGCGGCGAGAGTGAAGGCGGCGCTCAGGGCGATCGGACGAAATGACACGGCGGGCTCCACGGCATGGTGTGAACGGACCCGGGGAATCTGCCCGACACCGGCGACGATCGCCACCCGACGTCCGACCGATCCGACGGCGGAGCCGGCGCGGATGAAATACAACGCCCCGGGTGGACCGGGGCGCTGTGCGGTGGAGGTCTCGGCCGGAATCGAACCGGCGTAGACGGTTTTGCAGACCGCTCCCTAGCCACTCGGGCACGAGACCGCCGCCGAACCCCTACCGTGCTTCGCTGCGTTCGGCAAGCGCGTTCCGCGTCCGGGATCGACGCCGCCGGCGTCGTCTGGTAGCCGGCGCCTGGAGGTTCAAATGGCCATCGCCCGTCGTCGTCGCATCGCAGTGGTCCCCGGAGATGGCATCGGCATCGAGGTCCTCGCCGCCCAGCGCCAGGTGCTCGACCTGCTCGACAAGAAGCGGGGCCTCGGGCTCGAGCTCGTCGACAAGGACTGGGGCGCCGAGCGCTGGCTGAAGGAGAAGGTCGGCCTGCCGAAGGGCGCTCTTGAAGACCTCCGCGACAACTACGACGCCGTCACCTTCGGCGCGCTCGGCGACCCGCGCATCCCCGACATGGCCCACGGCCGGGAGATCCTGCTGGGCATGCGCCAGGGCCTCGACCTCTACGCCAACATGCGCCCCATCCGCTGCCTCGACGACAGCCTCTCGCCCCTCAAGGGCAAGGGCGAAAAAGAGATCGACTTCGTCTGCTTCCGCGAGAACACCGAGGACATGTACGTGTCCCTCGGCGGCGTCTTCAAGCAGGGCACCGACGACGAGGTCGCCCAGGACGTCTCCATCAACACGAAGAAGGGCGTCGAGCGCGTCATCCGCCACGCCTTCGAGTACGCGAAGAAGACCGGCCGCACGAAGGTCACGATGAGCGACAAGCACAACGCCATCCGCTTCGGCGGCGGCCTGTGGAAGCGCACCTTCGAGGCCATCGCGAAGGAGTACCCCGGCATCACCGCCGACCACCTCTTCGTCGACGTCGCCGCCATGGAGTTCGTGCGCAAGCCCGAGCGCTTCCAGGTGGTCGTCTGCAACAACCTCTTCGGCGACATCCTCACCGACCTCGGCGCCGCCCTCGGCGGTGGCCTCGGCCTCGCGGCGTCGGCGAACATCCACCCGGGGCGTATCGGTCTCTTCGAGCCGGTCCACGGCAGCGCCCCCGACATCGCGGGCAAGGGCATCGCCAACCCGCTGGCGGCGTTCCTCACCGCGAGCCTGATGCTCGACTTCCTCGACGCCCCCGCCGAGGCGAAGCTCATCGACGACGCCGTCCGGGCCTGCATCAAGCGCGGTCCGAAGACGCCGGACATGGGTGGTGAGGCGACGACGACGGCCATCACCGACTTCGTGCTCTTCGAGATCGACCGCGCCCTCTCGTGAGAGGGGCTACTCGGCGAGGGCGCGGCTCACGCAGCCGACGACGCCGCCCTCGCCGGGTCGCAGCAGGTAGCCCGCGAACTTGCGGCCCCGCGAGGTGACGCCGCCCCAGATGGCGAGGGCGGCGACGCGCTCGTCCTTGTCCCAGCCCCAGGCGTCGTAGCGCTGGGCGAGGCGGCCGTCGGCGACCTCGGCGGCGAGCCAGGCCCGCTCCAGCAGCGGCAGGCGCTCATCAACGACGAGGGTGTCGAGGAGGCTGCGGTCGGCCCGGGCGAGCGAGAGCAGCGCCAGCAGGCCGCGCTCGACCGGCTCGAAGAGGCTGTCCTGCAGGGAGCCAAACGGTGGGCGGTCGGCCGGCCGGGCGGCGAAGGCCTTGCCGGTGGCGACGAGCAGGGGCTCGCGCAGCGCCGTCGCCCGCTCGGCGCCCTGGCGCCCCTTCACCGCCCGCTCGGCTGCCAGCATGCCAGCGACGACGACGCGCGGCTCCGACGACGACAGCGCCGTGAGGATCGGCGCGAGGGGCACGGTGTCGGGCTGGACGAGGGCGAGGCCGGCGAGGGCGAAGGCGCCATCGACGGTGGAGGGGCCCTGCTGCGCCAGCGCCTCGGTCATCTTCTCGATGGCGACGGCGTTCTCGACGGGGACGAAGCGGCCGGTGGCGTCGCCGCGCTCGGCGCGGCGGGCGACGCGGACGAGGCCCGGGTGGAACTCCTTGCGCCACGGGTTCTTCACCGACTCACCGACGCCCACCAGCTCGAGACGGGCGAGGGCGGCGGCCTGCTCGCGCACCCGCGCCTCGAGGCCCACATCCGGATCGCGGGCGTCGATGTCGGCGAGGATCTCGCCGTAGGCCCGACGGAGGCTCGCGAGCCAGGCGCCGAACGTCGGCTCGATGAGGCTCTGGGGATCGACGACGTCGATGCTGAACGGCGGCGGCAGGATGACGGTGCGGAAGCTGGGGGTGACCTCCCGGTCTGCCTCGCCCAGCGCCCGCCGCGCCACGGCCTCCGACAGCCGCGCGGCCGCGAAGGCAGCCCGCCGGCTCCAGAAGCGATCCCGGCCGGCGACGACGGCGCGATAGCGCTCCGTGACATCGGCAAGGACCGCCTCGCGGGCCTCGCCCTCGTCGCGGGCGAGCCGACGGATGCCCAGCGTGCGCCCGCAGCCGGTGCCAAACAGCAGGGGACGCGCCCGCCCCTCGGCCACCTGGGCCCGCAGGAAGCGACCGGCCTCGCGCAGACGGCGGGCGTCGCGGCCCTCCAGCGGGACGGCGTCGAGGGCGGTGCTGGCGTCGCGCAGCAGCGCCTCGGCGTCGTCGAAGCGCTCCTGCAGGATGGCGAGCCTCGCCTTCACGAGCCGCTGCAGCGGCCGCACGACGGGAGCGCCGGCGGTGTCGGGCACCCACAGCGACGCGGCGGCCTCGACCCGCTTCTCGAGGGCCTTCGCGTCGGCGTCGTCGAGATCGAGCAGGGCCGCCTGCAGGGCCTCGACCGGCGAGACCCCGGGGGGCACCGGCCGCGACGGCGCCGACGATGACGACGCAGCTTGCCCCGACGGCCGCGCCGGGGCGTCCTCGACGGGCTCGTCGACCGCCGCGCCGAGGTCGGCAGCGCTCGGTATGCCGATGGGCTGCGAGCCGAGGTCGTCGTCCTGCGCGCCCGCCCCGCCCGACAGGCCTGCGACGCAGGCCAGGGCCAGGGCCGGACGGAGACGGCCGAGCGTCGTCGTCACGAGCTCACTTCTGCTCAGCGGCCGGGGCGACCTTCGCCTCACCGGCCTTGATGCGCTTCACCTTGTACTGGGCCTGCTTGCCCTTCACATGGACGATGCCGGCCATGCCGACCGACTCGCTGCCGTCGAGCATCACCCAGCGCACGGAGTCGATGGGGCCGGGGTTGAAGTAGAAGCTGTCGACGAAGGTCTCGGGCGCGACGCGGGTGTCGCCGGCGAGGTTGGCGGCGTAGCCACCGGCCTCCTGGATGTTGCCGAACATGCCGAACTGGAAGGTGCCGGTCTTGAGCACCTCGGTGAGGCTCGGATCGCCGACGTTGGCGCCCTCGTGGATGCGGTCGATGGCCTGGGGACCGGTCTGCAGCGGCGGGCCGTGCGAGATGAGCAGCTTCACCGGCTGGGTCGCGGCCTTCGCGATCTCCGGCAGGGCCTTCACGTCGTCGGCGGTGTACTCGCAGCCGTCGGCGCAGTGGATGTAGCTCTTGTTGAAGTAGCCCGGCATCGACACGATCGACAGATCGTCGAAGTTCACGACGCGGGTCTGGTTGAGGTTGATGACGTTCTTGAACTTCGCCTGGGCGGCCTTCACGCCCTCGTCGAAGTGCTTCGCGCACTCGCGGTTGCCGACGATGGCGAGGACCGGCAGGCCGGTGGCGGCGGCGTCCTCGACGACCTTCTGCACGCTCTCGGCGGTCTCACCGAGGTCGCCGGTGAGGGCGATGGCGTCGACCTTCTCGGCCTTCATCCACTCGAAGGCGACCTTGAGGTTGGCGGCGTTCTCGGGGGTGTGGTCCTTGATGTCCGAGACCTGGCCGATGACGAACTCGTCGTCGGCGTCGGCGGCGTCCTGGGTGAGGGTCGAGCCCTTCTTCGTGAAGGCCTTGCCGGCGATCTCGAGCTTCTCCTCGGGGCCATCGGTGGGCTTGCCGACGCAGAGGGGGTTCGACTCCGGCTTCGCCACGGGGGCTGGCGCGGGCGTCGGCGTCGGCGTCGGCGCCGGCGCGGGCTTCTCCGCGGGGCAGGCGGCGAGGCCGACGGTGGCGGCGGCGATGAAGGACATGGACAGCTGACGCATGGTGGCTCCGTGAGCAGGTGACGCGGACGTCGGAAATGGGCGGCGGTTCAGTCGTCGGACTCGTCTTCGTCGTCAGGCTGGTAGACGTCGAAGGCGCCGAGGGCCTCGAGGAGTTCCTGGAAGGTGTCGATGGTCTGCGAGGTCTCGCAGGTGACGTTGATCTTGGGGCCGCGGACGCGCGCACGCGGCGGCTCGGGCCAGTCGATGTCGCCCTCGTCGATGACGTAGTCCTCGGTGGTGACACCGAAGTCTTCGAAGAACTCCGGGACGTCCTCGTCGCGGTCGCCCTCCATCAGCCAGACGAAGAAGGCGTTCAGCTTCTTGGCGACGACGCGGGCAGTCTCTTCGCTGTCGAAGGTGCCAATGATCTCGACCTCTTCCATGCGCTCCTCGCAACGCGACGGCCCTTTTCCGTCGACGACGGCGGAACTGACCACAACCACACCCGGCAGCGCAACACCTCTCTGGCGGCGGGGCCTGCGGCGTCGCGGCGGGCCAGGACCCGACACGTGCTCAAATTGAACAGCCACAGCACACATAAACAGACAGCCGGTGACGGCGGCGGCGGCGTGATGCGCCCGGGTACTGGCCTGCTCATTGCGACGCCGGGGGATGTGCACCGCGCTACCATGCCCGCCATGCCTGCCTCGTCCGCCCCGCTTCGGGGTCTCCTCCTGCCGTTGCTGGTGCTCCTGCCCCTGACCGGCTGTGACAGCGACCCTGTCGAGGCCCGCTTCGTCACCCTCGAGGCGACCCCGCCGACCCTCGCGTTCACCGCCGTCCCCGTGGGCGTCGCCGACGAGAGCGTCGTGTTCATCGCCAACCGGGGCAACGGCCCGTGGAGCCCAGAGGCCCCGCCGGTCGTCGACGGCGCCGGCTTCAGCTGGGTGTCGGGGTGTGACGCGCCCGTCGGCCCCCAGGAGACCTGCGAGCTGCGGGTCCGCTTCGCCCCCGTCGCCGAGGGCAGCGCCACCGGAACCGTCACCGTCGAGGCCCCCGGCGTGGGCGCGCAGGGCAGCGATGTCCGCGTCGTCGTCGACCTGAGCGGGACCGGGGCGCCGCCGGTGCTGCTGCTGTCGCCGCCGACGCTCGACTTCGGCACGCTCGCCGTCGACGACTTCGCGGTCCAGGTCATCACCGCCGAGAACGTCGGTCCCGAACGCCTCGCCTTCGACCTCGTCGCCAGCAGCGAGGACTACCGCGTCGCCGGCGACACCCGCAGCAGCGTCCGCCTCGACCCGGGCGAGCGTCGGGAGGTCAACGTCACGTTCCAGCCCCGGCGTGGTGGCCCCATCGACGGGACCGTCATCGCCGAGGTCTGCGGCCCCGGCTGCGGGCCCACGGTCACGCTCAGCGGCATCGGCGCGGCGCCGCGCATCGACGCCGACCCCCGCTTTGTCGAGCTCGGGACGGTCGGCGTCGGGGCCACCGCCGAGGCCGTCCTCACGTTGCGCAACATCGGGACCGGCACGCTCCGTCTCGACGGTCTCGACCTCCTGAGCACCACGGCGGACCTGCAGATCGAGACGGCCGAGGCGCTGCCCCTCGGGCTCGCCGACGGCGGATCCCTCGACGTGACGGTGCGCTACACGCCGACGACGGGGCGCGCCGCCCTCGACGCGATGCTCGTGGTGCGCAGCAACGACCCGCTGAGCCCCGAGGTCTTCATCCCCGTCGACGGACAGACCTTCGGCCCCGGCCTCGAGGTCCTCCCCGACGTCGCCCACTTCGGTCGCCTCGAGGATGGCGGCAGCCGCGATCTCACGCTGATCGTCCGCTCCGTCGGCACCGCCATCGTCGACGACGTCACACTGTCGCTCGAGGGCACCGGCTTCAGCTTCGTGCAGGCCCTGCCCGCCGGGCCCCTGCCCCCGGGTGAGGCCCTCGCCGTCGGTGTGCGGGCCACAGCCGTCGGCGCCGCGGTCACCAACGGTGGCAGCACCGGGCGCCTCGTCGCGCGAGGCGTCGACGTCAGCGCGACCGCCGATCTCGCCTTTCTCGCGGGCACCACCGGCTGCGTGCCCGTCGCCGTGCAGCCCCACGCCAACCTCGGCTTCGTGCCCGTCCGCAGCGGCGCCAGCGGCGCCGTCGTCGTCGACAACATCGGCGACGCCCCCTGTCGCCTCACCCGTTTCGAACCGGGTGGTCGCGGCCTCGGTTTCGACCCGGACTTCAGCATCGCGCCCCAGGGGCTCGCGACACTGCTGCCGGGCGAGAGCGGTCGGGTCCAGTTCGCGTTCTCCGGCGTGCGCACCGGCGCCCGCCACACCATCGTCGAGCTGGGCTTCGAAGACGTCGCGGCGCCGCTGTTCGTGAGCGCCAGCGCGACCGTCATCGACGGCAGCCTCGGCGCCGTCCCGCCGACGGTGGGCCTCGGCCCCGTCGCCGTCGGCTGCGCCGATCCGACGGGGGTGTCGTCGGTCGTCAACACCGGCGGCACGACCCTCGAGGTCTCGAACATCCGGATCGACCCGCCGGGCGCGCCGTTTGTGGTGCGGGCCGGCAACCTCCCCGTCCGGCTGCTGCCGGGCGCGTCCCGGGCCGTCGCCATCGAGGCCCTCGTCGGGACCGGCGGTGTGGGGACGCACACCGCCGTCGTCACCTTCGAGACCGACGTCGGCATCTCCACCACCCTGCAGCTCGGCCTCGAGGTGGTGACGGAGACGGCCCCGGTCGTGGAGACCTTCACCGTGGCGCCGGCGTCGGCGGTCGACATCCTGTTCATCGTCGACAACTCGGGCTCGATGTTTGACGACCAGGAGCTGCTGGCGGCCAACTTCGAGTCCTTCTTCGAGGTGGGGCTCGCCGGTGGCGCCCCCAGCTTCCAGCTCGGCATCACGACAACCGACGTGCTCTCCGAGGGCGCCGCCCGGGGGCTCCTCGTGGGCAGCCCGCCGATCCTCACCGCCGGTACGCCCGCCCTCGAGTCCGCCTTCGCCAACAACGTGCGGGTCGGCATCGACGGCACCGGCCTCGAGCTGGGCCTCGAGGCCATGCGCCTCGCCCTCGAACACCCCGACAACGCCCGCTTCCTCCGCCGCGACGCCGCGCTGTCGGTCGTCTTCGTCACCGACGAGGAGGACGCCGGCGCCCTCCCGGGCGACCTTCCCGACGCCGCCCTCGCCCGCGATCCGGCCGACTACATCGCGTTCCTCGAGGCGGTGAAGGGCGGCACCGTCGGCAACGCCCCCGTCCTCGTGTCGGGCGTCGTCGTCCCCGGCTTCGCCACCCGCTACGAGGCTCTCGTGCGGCACTTCGGCGGCACCATCCTCGACATCTCGACCGCCGACTGGGGCGAGCAGCTCGCCGAGGTCGGCAACGCGACGTTCGCCCTCGCCCGCTCGTTCCGCCTCGGCAGTGATCCGGCAGTCGCGAGCATCGTCGTCGAGGTCGATGGGGTCGCCACCACCGGCTTCACCTTCGACGCCGCCCGCCGCACCGTCGTCCTCGACGAAGCACCGGCGGCCGGCGCCGAGGTCGTGATCACCTATCGGAGTGGTTGCCAATGACATCATCCCCTCCTCCCGCCGCCCGTCCGACGTGGGGCGTCGTCGTCATGGCCGTCGCTGGCCTGCTCCAGGGGGGCTGCACCGTCTGCGAATCGCACGGTGACTGTCCCGGCGACACCCTGTGCATCGAAGGCGCCTGCGTCGAGGCTCCCCCTGCGAGTGCGACGGTGCTGCTGCCGTCGGGCCCCGTCGGCGAGACCTTCGACGTGGCCCTCGAAATCCGCTTCCGCGGCGGTGAGGCCATCGTGTCCCTCGAGCGCTCACCGGACGAGCCGGGCGAGCCGTGCCTGCCGCTGCCGCCCTTCACCCAGCGCGTCGAGGGCGACGTCGACGACCTCGTCACCCGGGTGGTCGTCATCTCGGGGGTGCCGTCGCTCGGGCGCTCGTTCGCGCTCAGCGCGCGCATCGAGGTGAACGGACGGACGTTCTTCGTGCGAATCCCCGTCGAGGGCCCCACGCCCGAAGGCATCGGCGGCCTCACCCTCATCACGCCACAACGGCGCGACATCGACGCCATCGGCGAGGCCCTCCTCGACATCGAGGTGGAAGCACAGGGCGTGACGCGGGCGTGGATCGAGCCGCTGCTGCCATCGACCGCGCCGTCGACGCCGAAGGCGTTCCTCACGGCGGCGGGCGACCGGCACACCGGGCGGGTTCCGACGATCCGCGGGCCCCAATTGCTGTGGGTCGAGGCCATCGACGGTGACGTCACCCGATTGTGTGGCCACGCCCTCGTCGGCGGCCCCGCCGAGGTGGGCAGCGACGAGTTCGAGGTGCTGCTGACGAGCCGCAGCGTCGACGGCGACGAGCACCTCGTGGAACTCTCGACCCGGCTCACCGACGGCGGCACCGTCGCCTTCTGTGAGGGGCGCAGTGAGTCGACCGACACCTGCCGCGCGCGGGTGCGGGCGAGCACGGCGCCGGAGAGCATCGATGGCCTGATCATCGGCGTCGACCGCGGCGTCGTCGAGGTGGCGGCGGTGCCACGCATCGTGTCGGGCCCGGTGGAGGTCCAGCTGCGGGTCTCGCGCGGCGAGCAGCACCTCGGCCACTTCGGGCCCATCACGCTGCAGCCGGCCCACGGCGAGACGTGGGTCGCCGGCCGCATCGTCATCGACGACGCCGGCCAGCTGCAGGTGAGCGCCGGCGCCGACCCGCCGACCCCGGGCCTGCCCTGGTAGGGGGGCCGGAGCAGCAGGCCCTTGCCGGCCCCCGACGACAACGGCACATGGGGGCATGGTCGAAGACACCGCCACCCCGCCGCCCCCGAAGAACGTCGGGCTCCGGACGGCCCTCTTCGTCGCCATCGTCGGCGGCGTCCTCGTGACCTTCATCGTGCTCGGCCAGCAGGGCCGGCCGCCCGACATGCCGGCGTCGACGCCGCACAAGCTGCAGCTCAACCTCAAGGGTGAGCTCGTCGGCGTCGTCGGTGAGGCGGGCCTCGAGGACGCCATGAAGCCCGGTGTCGAGCTCGACAAGCGCGCGACCGAGAAGCGGGTCAATACCGGCTGCACGGCCTGCCACGGCAGCCCCGGCGAAGACCCCCGCACCCACGCCTGCGGCACCACCGGCCGCTGCCTGCCGCCGCACCATCCGCCGAAGCCGGAGTGCATCAAGTGCCACCGGATGCCGGCGCCCACAGCCCGCTAACCCATAGAAAATACGCCAGTTTCAGGCGTCCCGGGCGAACCCGGGTGCCTGGACGCCCCGCAGCCACAGCGCCCGGGTGACCTCGCGCTCGAACTCGCGCACCGAGCGGAAGGCCGCCGGGGCGACACCGCCCGTGAGCGACAGGAAGCCTCGTTGCCGCGTCGCCGTCACCGGCGCCACGGCGTCAAGCCGGGCCGCCAGCGCCGCGAGATCGCGGGGGCCGTCGGCGCGGGCGACGTAGCCGGCGTCGTCGAGGCGGAAGCGTTCACCGGCGACGACGATGTCGAGGACCGTCTGCTCCCGCTCGACCATGGCCGTGAGCGACGGCCGCGACGCGAGCTCACGGTGCTCACCGAGCTGCCGGATGAAGCGGGGCGCGACGGCGCTCGCGACCTGGCGGACCGCGGGCGTCGGCGGGCGGCGACCAGCGTCCTCGGTGACGACGACACGGACGCGGCCGGCGCAGAGGGCCGCGATCCCCGCCGTGGGCACATCGCGCGTGCGGCCGAGGGCGTCGTGGATGACGAGGCGGTCGGCGAGCACCGTGAGTTCCTTCAGGCGATACGACGGCGGCGGACTCAGGGTGGCGTCGTCGACGACGGCGGCGGCGATGCCCCGGTGCGCGAGGGCGTCGACGAGGCGGCCACCCTCGGCGACGCTGCAGTCGTCGGCGAAGACGCCCCCCTGCACCCGCGGCCACATGGCCCGGGCGTCGACGGCGGTGCGAAAGCCCGCGGCCTGCCAGGTCTCGAGCACCACCGCGAGGTCGTCATCGGGCAGCGGCGTCGCGAGGAACACCGCGGCATCGCGGCCGCTCGGCCGCGACGACAGCGGCGGCGGCATCGTGGCGGACACCGGCGCCGCCGACACGCCGGCCGGCAGCAACGACGACGACGACGATGGCGGTGACGACGACGACGGCGGCGACGGCGGCGCCCCGAACGGGTCTTCCAGCGCGGCGGTCGCCGCGACCTCGACGAGGGCGCCGCGGGACAGCCGCGTGAGTTCGCCGGCGTCGAGGAACAGGCTGCCGCAGCCGCCGCAGAGGTCGACGGTGACCCCGACGACCGGCACGAGGCTCATGCCCCGCCCGCAGGCCGGACAGGGCGTCTTGCCCCGAAAGTGCCCGCACAGCTCCCCGACGAGGGCGCGGTCGAGGCCACAGTGGTCCTGCAGCAGCACGATCGCGGCGTCGCCGTCGAGGAGGCGGCCCTGACATCCCGGACAGACCGCCTCGTGCAGCGCGCCGAGCCCCGCCACCATCTCCTGGTCCCGACAGCGGAGGCACTGCATCGTTCCGAGCCTTGCCCGTCGGCGCGGCGACAGGCAAACCGCGCGTCATGACCTTCGATCCCGACGGCCCCGCCCTCGCCACCGCCGGCCTGTACGGCCTCCCCTTCTCCGTCGACGACGCCGCCGCTGTCGTCGTGCCCGTGCCCTTCGAGGCCACCGTGAGCTTCCGGACCGGCACGAAGCACGGCCCCGCCGCCATCGACGCCGCCAGCCGGCAGGTCGACCTCCTCGACGCCGACTTCGGCCGCGTCTACCGGCCCGGCATCGCCATGGAGCCCGTCGCCGACTGGATCGCGTCGTCGTCCGACGAGGCCCGCGTCGCCGCCATGCGCGTCATCGAGGCCCACGAGCAGGGCGAGGCGCCCGCCGCCGCCGACATCGCCCTCGTCGACGCCGCCGGCGCCCGCGTCAACGCGCATGTGCAGGAACGCGTGGCGGCCCTCCTGCAGCGCGGGCGCATCCCCGTCGTCGTCGGCGGTGACCACTCGGTGCCGCTCGGCGCCATCGTCGCCTGCGCGCGTCAAGTCGAGCAGACGGCCAACGGCGCTCCCCTCGGCGTGCTGCACCTCGACGCCCACCTCGACCTGCGCGACGCCTACGAGGGCTTCCAGTGGTCGCACGCGAGCATCATGAAGAACGTCCTCGACGCGGCGCCGTCGGTGCGGCTCTTCCAGATCGGCATGCGCGACTTCTCCGACGGCGAGCTCGCGATCGTGCGGGAGCGCCCCGAGCGCGTCACCACCTGGTTCGACGCCGCCCTCCGCGAGCCCCGGCTGCGCGGCCGCTTCCTCGACGTCGTCGACGCCCTCGTCGCCGCCCTGCCCCGCCACGTGTACCTGTCCTTCGACATCGACGGCCTCGATCCCACGTTGTGTCCGTCGACGGGCACGCCGGTGCCGGGCGGCCTGTCCTTCGACGAGATCGTCTCGGTCCTCGTCGCGGTCGCCCGCTCGGGTCGCACGATCGTCGGGCTCGACCTCGTCGAGGTGGCGCCGCCCCCCGAGGCCATCGACGTCGACGAGAGCGGCGAGGTCGACGGCGACGCCCTTGGCGACTGCTGGGACGCCAACGTCGGCGCCCGCCTGCTCTACAAGATGATCGGGTGTGCCTTCACCAGCCGCGGCCTCCTCGAAGGGGACGCGGGCCTGCCCCGCCCCCCGGGCATCTGACCGGTCACACCGCCTGACGCATTGCAGCAATTCCCGGGAGCCACCGTCGCCGCGTCATCGCAACGCGGCGGCGACGCTGCTGTTCGTCCCTCGACGTCGACGCCCCCATCGCGGACACGTGAACGGCTTCCAACATGTGATCGGCGCTGCTACCGTTCCGACGGTCGTCGTGCTGTGTCCCGCCGCGGATCTTCATCACCCTGATGGAGATCCCGGCGCCGCCCGGCCGGTCGGCGGGGAGTCGTCCTGGTGAACCTGCGTCGCAAGACCGTTGTCACCGTGATCAGCAAGATCGGCGACCGCCGACCAAAGGCCGACGCCTGCCTCGTCACCATCTACGGCATGCAGCTCGGCATGAAGCACCCGCTCAAGCCGGGTGAGATGATTGTCGGCCGCTCGTCGCAGGCCCAGCTGCAGATCGATCACGAGAGCGTCTCTCGTCGTCACGCCCGCATCGTGCTCACCGAAAACGGCGTGCTGATCAGCGACCTCGGCAGCACCAACGGCACCTACGTCAACGACGAGCCCATCCAGGAGCGGACCCTCGCCCACGGCGACCTCATCAAGGTCGGCCGCACCATCCTCAAGTACCTCAGCACCGACAACATCGAGGCCGCGTACTACGAGGAGATCCACCGCCTCACGACCATCGATGGCCTGACCCGCTGCTACAACGCGCGCTCGCTGCGTGAGCACCTCGTGCGCGAGGTCAGCCGCTCGGTGCGCTACGGCCGGCCGCTCTCGGTGCTGATGTTCGACGTCGACGACTTCAGCCGCATCAACGAGGAATTCGGGCACCTCGCCGGCGACGCCATCCTCGCCCAGCTTGGCAAGCGCCTCGCCCGCCGCATCCGTCGCGAGGACATCCTCGCCCGCACCGGTGGTGGCGAGTTTGCCCTCGTCACGCCGGAGGTCACGAAGGAGGGCGCCATGAACCTTGGCGACCGCCTCCTGCGCCTGATCAGCGAAACCGCCTTCGGCTTCGACGACGTCCAGATCCCCGTCACCCTCTCGATCGGCGTCGCCGCCATCGAAGAGGTCCAGATCCCTGAGGGCGACGTCGAGACCACCCCCGGCGCCAAGCCCGGCACCGTCAACACGCCCGGCGGCAGCGGGTCGTCGTCGTCGTCGCTGGCGAACGACCCGTTCTCCCAGGTCGGCAACACCTCGTCGATCACGAGCGAGTTCTCGGTGTTCGAGACGTCGCGCTCCGGCGAGGTCATCGACCGCTTCCATGCCGCCTCCGAGAACCTCCTCGGCCTCGGCCGCCAGCGGCTCGCCCAGGCCAAGGCCAACGGCAAGGGGCGCATGCTCGGCTGACGTCGTCGCTGTCGACGGGCAGACCGAACGCGCCCGCCCTGCCCGTCATTCCCGATCGCGCAGCCTGGCCTCCACCGCGGCGACGTCGAGGCCGGCGATGGCGAGGTCCTTCTCCTTGCTGCCCTCGCCCCGCACGATGGTGACGCGGCCGCGGGGGACGCCAAGGGCGGCGGCGACCACCTCGCGCACCCGCTCGTTGGCCTTGCCCTCGACGGGCGGCGCGTTGACGCGCACGATGACGACGTCGCCGGCGGGGCCCGCCTCGACGGCGACGCCCTCCTTGCTCGACTTCGGCTTCACCCGCACAACGAGGCGGGCGCCGTCGCCGTCGGGGCGGGCGAGGCTCACGACAGTGTGCCGGCGACCCGGGTCGCGAGCAGGTGCGACAGCCCGTAGATGGACATCTGCGGGTTCACCGCCACCGACGTCGGAAACAGCGAGCCATCCATGACGTGCAGGTTGTCGATCTGGTGATGGCGGCCGTCGCTGGCGCGCACCACGCCACGGGCAGGGTCGTCGCTCATACCGCAGCCGCCCATCTGGTGGGCCGAGAAGACGCCAACACGGCACGGCGCCCAGGGCAGTCCGTCGATGCGCGGCACGTCGTCGAGGGAGCGCAGATGCAGGCTCGGGTCGTGCCCCGTCCAGACCTCTTTCGCGCCGGCGGCGAAGGCGACCTGGGCCATCGACTTCTGCGCGTCGCGGAAGCCACGCCATTGCCGCTCGACGATCGGGTAGTCGAGCACCGGGCGGCCGTCGCTGTCGAGGGAGACGCTGCCGCCGACGACGTCGTCGTGGTGGCCGTCGATGGTGATCGCGAGGTGCGCCGCCGCGTGCTTGAGGCGCTTCATGCCCTCGCGGTGATCGGCGCCAAACGATGGCATGGCCGTCGACGCCAGCATCGGATGCACCGGCCCCACCTCGAGAAACCAGCCGACCTCGTCGCCACGGTGGGCGTGGTGGTGGCTCGCCACACTCTGGGGCGCGCCCTTCCAGCCCTCGATGGCCTCCTCGAAGAGGGCGATGCTCGCCACCACCGGGTGCAGGAACGTGCGCCGACCGAGCCGGCCGTGCGGGTCGACGGTGCCCGAGCGCAGCAGCAGCGCCGGGCTGTTGATGGCGCCGGCGGCGACGACGACAATGCGCGGCTTGATGGTGACGGTGACGCCGAGCTCCGCGAGGCCGAAGGCGTCGAGGGCCTTGCCAACGACGGCGACGGCGCGGCTGCCCTCGTACTGGATGCGCTCGACACGGCAGCGCGACAGCACGGCGGCGCCCGCCTTCATGGCGTCGGGGATGCAGGTCACGAGCATCGACTGCTTGGCGTCGATGGGGCAGCCGTGGCCGCAGTTGCCCGTCTGGGCACAGCCGACAACGTTGCGCTTCACGGTGTCGACGTCGTAGCGCAGGGCCTGGCAACCGTCCCAGATGGTGCGGTTGTTCTTGTTCACCAGCTCGAGCGGGACCTTGTTCACGCCGAGGCGCTGCTCGGCCCACTCGAAGTGGGGGGCGAGGGCGGCGACGTCGACGTTCTGCACGCCGTGGTGGCTGCGCCAGCGCTCGACAACGTCGTCGGGCGTGCGGAAGCAGGTTGTCCAGTTGACGACGCTGCCGCCGCCGACGGCCTTGCCCTGCATGATGGTGATGGCGAGGTCCTTCGTCGTGCGCTGCCCGCCGTCCTGGTAGAGGAAGGGGTAGGCGTCGTCCTCGCGCTGACGGAAGCGGGCGCTCGTGAAGTAGCCGCCCTCCTCGACGACGACGACGCTCTTGCCGGCCGCCGCAAAGACGCTCGCGGCGACGGCGCCGCCGGGGCCGGAGCCCACGATGCAGACGTCGCAGCCGACCTCGACATCAGCGCCCAGGGTCTGGGCCTCGGTGACACCGGGAGGCAGGGTCTTCATCAGGGCATCCCTTCGGTTCCGGGGGCGTCGGTGACGACGAGCGGTCCGCGCGCCGACAGCGGCGGCGGTGTCGGCTTCGTCAGCGAGGGCCCGGGATACGAGACCTCGGCGAAGCAGTCGGTGCTCGCGTAATGGGCGGCGAGGCAGAGCTTGCGGAGGGCGTGGTAGGCGCCGCGCAGGTCGACGACGCCGCTGTCGCGCCACGCCGTCAGCGCCGCGTCCTGGCCGGCCTCGTCGAGGAGGGTGAAGGGCGTCGCCGAGCCGCGCAGCAGCACCCCGCCGAGGGCGTTCTCGAGCAGCTTCAGGCCCATCGCGAGATCGCGGCCCGATCGCGGCGGCGCGAAGCGGAGGGTCTCGTCGACGCGGTGGGCAATCTCGAGGGGGTTGGCGCTGGTGCCACGCAGCACGCGCGCCGCCACCGCCACCATCACGGGGAACACACGCTCGGGCAGCACCTGCAGCGGGCGCGTCGGGCGCACCGCGCGGTCACCGGGACGCAGGGCCAGCGCCGTCACCCCGGCCGCCGCCACGACGCCGCCAGCGAGCCCGACCTTGAGGAAGTCGCGACGATCCATGATGCCTTCCTAGCAGCTTGCCCTCGCTGTCACATCGACAGGACGTCGCGGGCGATGACGATCCGCTGCACCTCGCTCGTGCCCTCGTAGATGCGGGTCACGCGGGCGTCGCGGTAGAGGCGCTCGATGGCGTACTCCTCGACGTAGCCGTAGCCGCCGTGGACCTGCAGCATCCGATCGGCGACGCGGTTGGCGGCCTCGGAGGCAAAGAGCTTGGCCATGCTCGACTCGCGGGCGGTGCGCGGCGAGCCGGCGTCCTTGGCCATCGCCGCCCGCAGCGTGAGGAGCCGGGCCGTGTCGACGTCGACGGCGCTGTCGGCGATGAGGTTCTGGATCGCCTGCAGCTTCGCGATGGGCGCGCCGAAGGCGAGGCGCTCGTTGGCGTAGCGGACGCCCTCAGCAAGGGCCGCGTCGGCGATGCCACAGGCCTGGGCCGCGATACCGACCCGGCCGCCGTCGAGGTTCTTCAGCGCGATCGCGTAGCCGCGATCCGGCGTGCCGAGGAGGTTCGCCTTCGGCACCCGGCAGTCCTCGAAGGTGAGCTGCACGGTGTTGCTGCCGCGCAGGCCCATCTTGTGCTCGGCCTTGCCAACGATGAGGCCCTTCGTGCCGCCCTCGACGACGAAGCAGCTGACGCCGTGGGACTTCTTCTCTGGCGACGTCTTCGCGAACACGATGTGCAGGCCGGCGTGGCCGCCGTTGGTGATCCACTGCTTGCTGCCATTGAGCACGTAGCTGTCGCCGTCGTCGACGGCGGTGGTGGCGAGGGCGGCGGCGTCGGAGCCGCAGTGGGGCTCCGACAGGCAGAAGGTGCCGGGGCCGAGCTTTCCCTCGAGGTAGGGCGCGAGGAAGCGGGCCTTCTGGGCCTCGGTGCCCTCGCTGGCGAGGATGTCGGCGGCGAGGTTGCAGACCGCCATCGTCACGCCCGTCGACGCACAGGCACGGGACACGGCGTGGATCGCGAGCACGTAGGAGACGACGTCGGCGCCGGCGCCACCGTCGTCGGCGGGGACCTTCACGCCGAGCAGACCGAGCGCCGCCATCTCGCGCACGAGGTCGGCGGGGAAGGTGCCGTCGCGATCGCGGGCCGCGGCACCAGGTGCCACACGGTCACGGGCGAACGCGAGGGCGGTGTCGGCGATGAGCTGTTGTTCTTCGGTGAAGGCGAAGCCGGAGAGCATGACGTCGTATGCGCGTCCGGGCCCCGCGCAGCAAGTCGGTCAGGGCTGCTCGGAGCGGAAGAACGCTGCCCTGGCCGTGGCCGGGTCTTGATCAGGTCCGCGCGCCTCGAGGTAGCGACGCGCGTGCATCCGGCCGGCGACGCGATCGCCGGCGAGGTCGGCGGCCCGAGACAAGCCCCACAGCGGCGCCGTCCGCGTCGGGTCGCAGGCGAGGGCCTGCTGGAACGCGAGCCGGGCGGTGGCCCCGTCGCCCTTCGTCAGCGCCGCCTCGCCCCGGCCGAGCAGGCGCGCCACGTCGCACGCTGGCGTCGACGGCGCCGCGAGGCGCGCGTCGTCGGGGGCGAGGGCCCGGGCCCGCTCGATGAGTCCGCGCGCCCCTGCCTCATCGCCGGCGGCGCGGCGGGCGGCGGCGTCATCGAGGAGGCCGTCGACGATCGCGGCATCGCCGAAGAAGGTCTCGAGGGTCGCCGGCAGCTTCGGCGGCCCGGACGATGGCGACGATGGCGGCCCCGACGATGGCGATGGCAACGGGGGAGCCGCCGCGAGGCGCTGGGCCTCGAGCTCGACGATCGCCGCGCGGGCCCGCTCGACGAAACGGGCCTCCTCGGGGCGGGTCTCGCCTTCGACGTAGCGCTGGAAGTGGGTGATGGCGTCGTCGACGTGGCCGCGCAGGCGGTGGGTCTCGGCGAGGCCGTAGGTGCCGTCGAGGCGCCAGGCCGGCGTCGCCCGCGCGTGCCCGACGGCGCGGGTGTAGGCGGCGAGGGCGTCATCGAGGCGACCGGCGCGTCGCAGCGACAGGCCCGCTCGCAGCAGCGCGTCGACGCGGGCCGGGTCTCGCTCGGCGGCGGCGAGGAACTTCGCGGCGGCGTCGGCGTGGTGCCCGCTCGCCGACAGCCCCTGCCCGGCGGCAAACAGCCCCTCGGCCTCCTGGCGAAGGGCCGGCGAGACCAGCGGCGGCATCGGCGCCGGCGGCGGCGGCGGCGGCGACGACGTCACCGCTGACAGTGGCGGCGTCGCGGTCACGACGGGAGGTGCCGGAGGTGCTGCCGGGGCCGCCGGTGACGACGACGACGGCGGCAGGGCGTCGAGGGCGGTGCGGGCGCGGGCCCGCAGCTCCTCCCGCACTGGGCGACGCTCCTCGGCGAGGAAGCGCTCGTACAGCGCGCGCGCGGCATCGTTCCGACCGAGCCCGCGCTCGACCTCGGCGAGCCCGTAGACGACGTCGAGGTCGCCGGGAGAGCGCTCCAGCAGCGCGCGATAGGCGGCGCCCGCCTCGACGAGGAGGCCGGCCTTCCGGGCCGCGAGGGCGGCGTTGTAGAGGGCGGTCGGGTGGGCAGGGTCGGCGTCGGCGGCGGCGCGAAACAGGCGATAGGCCCCGGCGTGGTCACCGGCGGCGAACGCGGCCTTGCCGGCGACGACGAGGGCGGCCGGATCGGCTGCAGCGTCGGCCCCGGCGTCGGCGGCGCGGCCCGCGGGGGCGCCGACGGCGACCACGGCGAGGAGCACGGCGCGCAGCAGGCCATGGCGGAAGGCGGCCCTCATCGAGGCTCCGGCACGAGGGTGAAGCTGACCTCCCAGGTGATGCCGGCCTTCGGGATCGTCACAATCTCGTCGAGGGGCGCGTGCCCCGGCAGCACAAGGCGGACCTTGTGGGGCTCCTGCGAGAGCACACCCTTCAGCAGCGCCGGCGTGCGCTCCCCCGAGTCACGGCCGTCGAGGAAGACCGCCGCACCGCGCGGCTCGGTGCGCACCACGAGGGTCGCCGGTCCTGGGCCGCGGCCCACGACGACGACGCCGACGCCGACGGCCAGCAGCGCGAGCCCGCCGGCGACGACGCCGAGGATCAGGCGACGTCGGCCGCGATCATCCGCGCGATCACCGCCGCGATCGCGGACGCGATCCTCGTCGCGATCGCGAGCGTGATCGCGACTGTGATCGCGATCGGTGTCGCGATCGCGGCGGGGTTCGGGATCACGTGATCGCGGATCGGGCTTCGGAGCCACCCGCTCGCTCTCGGTGTTGGTGCGGCTGCGGCTCCGCTTGCGATCCGCCTGGGTGGCGTCGACGGGGGCCTCGTCGCGCGCCTTCTCCTGCGGGCCGCTGGCGTCGGGAGACTTCTTCTCGACCTTGTCGGCGACCTTCTCGGCCGGGCGCTTGTCGGCGGCCTTCTCGACCTTGTCGGCGTCGTCGCGCCGGTGGATCGGGAAGGTGTTCTTCACCGACAGGCTGCCGTCGGGCTGCACGACGCCGATCGCGGCCTCTTCGGCGAGCTGGTCGGCGAAGAGTCGGCGCATGTACTGGGCGAGGCGTGACTGCGAGTGGACGATGCCCTCCTTCGCGAGGGCGTCTTCGAGGGCGAACGCGAGGGCCTCGCAGTCACGGAAGCGCCTGTTCTTGTCGCGGGCGAGGGCGGTCATGACGACCTCCTCGACGGCGGCGGGCACGTCCTCGCGGAAGCGCTTCGGGCGCGGGACGTTGCCGTCGATGATGGCCTCGAGGGTCTGTCCCTCGGTGTCGCGCTTGAAGAGGCGCCGCATCGTGAGCAACTCCCACAGCACGATGCCGAGGGCGAACTGGTCGGTGCGGGCGTCGACGATCTCGCCCTGGGCCTGCTCGGGCGACATGTACGTGTACTTGCCCTTCAGCACGCCCGTCGACGTGTGGCTGCTCTGCCCCGCCGCCTTGGCGATGCCGAAGTCGACGATCTTGGTGCTGCCCTCGAACGTGACGATGATGTTCTGGGGCGACACGTCGCGGTGGACGATCGACAGCGGCTTGCCGTTGAGGTCGACCTTGGTGTGGGCGTAGTGGAGGCCCGCCGCCGCGTCGATGACCATCTGGCAGGCGTGGCCAAACGGGATCATCTGGCCGAAGGCGGCGACCTTGCGCTGCACCTTGCGGATGTCCTGCCCGTGCAGGAACTCCATGACCATGAAAAGCGTGTCGGCGACGCGGCCGACGTCGACGATGGTGACGACGTTCGGGTGCCGCAGGTCGGCGGCGACGCGGGCCTCGTCGAGGAACATGTTCACGAACTCGGCCCCGCCGGCGAGGTGGGGCAGGATCCGCTTGAGCACGACGAGCTTCTCGAAGCCGCCCTCGCTCATCTGCTTGGCGAGGAACACCTCGGCCATGCCGCCATGGCCCAGGCGTCGCAGCAGCGTGTATTTGCCGGCGATGACCGGGGCCTTCACCGCCACGACGGCCCCCGAAGGACACTGGTTGACATAATGCTCACCCTGTCAACTCCGTCGACGCCGTGCCCGGCGGAGCGAGGTTAGGTGAGCGGGGCTGTCGCTGTCACGTCCGCGGCCATCGGGGCCCGCGACCGAACACGCCGACCACCATCCCGCGCCCCAGGCTCAGGACACGATCGGCAGGCCCTGCTGGCGCGCGGCCTCGAGCTTCTTTGCGCCCAGCATCCCGCAGGCGGCGTCGATGTCGAGCCCACGGGTGGTGCGGACGAAGTTCTCGATGTGCCCGGCGTCGAGGATCCGCCGGAACGCGTCGACGCGGGCGTCGTCGGGGCGACCGAAGGCCGACAGCGGGTGGGGGTTGAAGGGGATCAGGTTCACCTTGCCCTTCTGCCCCTTGAGCAGCCGCGCCAGCCGGCGGGCGTCGTCGTCGCCGTCGTTGACGCCGGCGAGCATCACGTACTCGAAGGTCACGTGCCGCCGCCGGTCGCTCGGAAAGGCCGCCGCCGCCTCGAGCAGCGCCTGGATGTTCCAGCGCTTGTTCACCGGCATGATCTCGCCGCGCACCTCGTCGGTGGTGCCGTTGAGGCTGATCGCGAGGTTCACGTTGGTATCGGCCCCCAGGCGCGGCAGGGCCGACACCACCCCCGACGTCGACACCGTGATGCGCCGCGGCGACAGCCCGAGGCCGCGGCCGTGGGTGAGCAGGCCGATCGAACCGATCACGCCGTCGAGGTTGTGCAGGGGCTCGCCCATGCCCATGTAGACGATGTTGTGGACGCGGCGCCGTCGACGCCCGGCCGCCGGGCCGTCGCGATCAGCGCCGCGATCACCACTCTCGACCTCGTCGTCGACGTCGTGGTCGTAGCGGTGCTTGAGCTTGCTGGACGGGAGCGGCGGGTCCTCGGGCAGGTTCGCCTCGAGATCGTCGATGACGGCGTAGACCTGACCGGCGATCTCGCCGGGGCCGAGGTGGCGCGTGAGCTTGAGGCTCGCCGTCGCACAGAAGCGGCAGCCCATGGCGCAGCCCACCTGCGACGAGATGCACAGGGCGTGGCGTCCGGGGCCCGACGCGTGGGGGATCCACACGCTCTCGATGACGTGACCGTCGTGCGTGAGCAGCTGGTACTTGCGGGTGCCGTCACCGGCGACCTTGACGTCGTCGACGACGGGGCGGGCGATGCGGGCCCGCTCGGCGAGCTTGCCGCGCAGCGCCTGCGACAGGTCGGTCATCGCCTCGAGCCGCGTCACCCGCTTGTCGTGCAGCCAGGCGAAGATCTGCCCGGCGCGAAACGGCTTCTCGCCGAGGGACGCGATGAGCGCCGCGAGGCCCGCCTCGTCGAGGGAGAGCAGGTCGACCCGGGCATCGGCAGGGGCGGCGACGGGGCGCTCGAAGTCGAGGACGGTGGCGGTCATGCCCCGGATCGTACGCGTCACGCCGCCGCTGTCGACCCGGTCGGCGGGCCTACCAGAAGTAGCGGAGCTCAAGGGCGATGTGGTGGACGGCGCCCGAGGACGTCCAGGAGCCCACCGCGTCGCGGGACGACGACTTCTCGGCCCGCCGCGGCTGCATGACGACGGCCTGGTAGCTCACGTTGAACCAGAAGGGCTGCTCGGCGACGAGGGGCAGGTCGGCGCGCACGCCGCCGCCGACGGCGAGGGTGTGGGCGCTGTTGTCGACGATGTTGCTGCCGGTCGTCTGGTCGGGCACCGGCGTGGGGCGCCAGGCGTAGCCACCGCGGACGACGACGCCATCCATGACCTCGCCCTCGCCGCCGATGCGGACGTTGACGGTATCGACGAAGCCCGGGGAGATGACGCGCTCCTGACCGGGGCCCGGCGCGTCGAGGGCGTCGCCGAAGCCGAGCCGCTCGAGGCCCTCGCCGTCGATGTCGTTGCTCACCCGCAGAAACGGCGACGGCGCCTCGGACCACTGGGCGTACTGCACGTCGACGGCGAGCTTGTGCTTCTGGAAGAGGTCGACCTGCAGCCCGCCCGTCCACGTCCGCGGCGAGAAGTTCGACAGCGTGACGAGGTCGAGCACGAGGCCGACGTCGAGGCCGCCGATGGTGAGCGACGCGGGCAGGTTGACGTCGAAGGAGCTGCGATCGCGCATGACGAAGGCGCCGCGGACCTTGACGTCGTCGAAGCCCCAGGGCCCGAGCAGCAGCCCGGCGATCAGGCTGTTGACGGCGAACTGCGAGGTGTCGAGCTCCTGCCGCGTGAAGCGGCTGCGCACGGGATCGAGGACGAGGGTCGCCGAGCCGCCCTGCCCCGCGCCAAGGCGCGCGCCCACGCCGAGGGCGGCGCCGTCGACGATGCGCAGCGACGCCGACGCGAACAGCTCATAGTGCTCGGTGGCGGAGTCGTAGACGTACCAGGAGGGCCGGGCCGGGTCGTAGGCGCGGGCCCGCACGAGGGCCACCGACGGGAGATAGGCGGTGAAGCCGACGGCGACGCGGTCCTTGACGATGAGCTCGAGGGGCGTGCCGAAGCCGAGGGCGAAGCCCGCCACCGGCGCCGGGATCGCCGGACGCAGCGGGTCGTCGGCGGCGAGGGTGCGATCGGTGTCGATGCCGAGGGCCGGCAGGGCGAGCTGGAAGCCACTGTGGAAGGCGGGCCCCCGCAGCCGCGACAACGCCGCCGGGTTCACGAAGGCTGCGGCCGGCCCGCTGTCATCGGCGACGATCGCGGCGGCGCGCCCCATCGAGACGGCGTCGTGCCCGTAGATCTCGCTGCTGCCGGCGGCGAGCACCGGGGTCGACGCGAGGGCCAGCGCCGCGCCGAGGATGCGGACGAGGCTCATGGCGCGAGCTCCCGGCACGAGAGGAGGGTGTCGACGAAGCCCAGCAGGTCGGTGAGCAGGCCGGTCCCGCGCAGCGCCAGCACGACGTCGAGCACGGTGGGCACGACGTCGGCGGCCATGAACGCGCCGACGACCGCCGTCGCGTCGTCGAGGGCTTCGGGGTGGGCGAGGAGCGCGTCGAGCACCGAGACGGCCGCGAGGCGGTAGTCGCCGGCCTGCTCGCCGTCGACGGCGCCGGCGAGGTCGGTCAGCAGGCCCTCGACGGAAAACGCCTCGACGCTGAGGTAGTCGTAGAGCATCGCCGGGATCGCGGCCTCGCTGTCGTGGCGGTTCACGCAGCCCGTGAAGGTCTGGATCGCGGCGAAGGTCTCGGCCCGCTCGTCGACGATCACGGCCAGCAGATCGAGGAGCTCGTCGAGGATGGCCTCAGCCGCGACGTCGCCGTCGAGGAGCGGGATGAAGACCTGCTCGAGCAGCTCACGCAGGGGCTGCAGCTCGAAGTCGGGGGCGGCGGCGTTGGCGGCGAAGAGCTTGGCGAGGACGATGAAGGCCTCGCGCCCGACGACGATGTCGCCACCCCCGCCCGGGGCATCGCCGTCGCGCTCGATGGCGATGCGCTCCAGCAGCGACGAGAACGCCGGCACCTTCTGGGCGCGGTCGACGGCGTCGATGAGGGCGCCGAGGAAGCTCTGCTCGCCCTCGCCCGGCGGCGCCAGCTCCCACGTCACGCCCGAGCCGGGCGCGCCGCGGCGGACCTCCACTGCGAGCAACTCCCGCACGAGGCGGACGTTGTCGACGGGATCGCAGTTGACGACGACGGCGTGGGCGGCGGCGAGGGGCTCGGGGTGGGGCCCGGGCAGCTCGTTGCTGCTGCCGTGGAGATACTCGAGGACGCGGATGAGGTGGGGCTTGAGGAGCGTGAGGGTCTCGTCGGCCTCGGGGTCGGAGGCGGCGCCAAGCAGCGTCGAGGCGACCTCGGGCTCGATCCCCGGCAGGACGAGCGACGTGAGGTTGAGGACGGTCCGCAGGCCCTCGCCGTCGACGAGGATCTGTTCGATGTGCGGCCGCAGCGGGTCGAAGGTGCCAGCGTCGAGCTGGGCCTCGGCCGAGACGAGGACGTCGTCGGCGGCGGGACAGGCGTGGTCATCGTTCGGCCCGGGCGACGGCGGCGCCGGGATCCCCTCGCCGCCACAGCAGACCCCCGCGATCACCGCCGCGATCACCAGGGCTGCGGGGCGGCGGCACGACGTCATCGGAAGCGCGCCTCGACCGTCTGGGCCGCGACCGTCTCGACGACGGTGCTCTGGTCGCGCTTGCCCCGCGTCGACAGCGTCACCGTCCACGAGCCCGGCGGCAGCAGGTAGCCGGCGAGGTCGGCGCCCTTCGGCAGCGCCGTGCCGTTGATTTTCACCGCCGTCGGCTTCTTCGACGACGTCACGATGAGACGGCTCGACAGGGGCTCGCACTCCAGCGCCACCTTCTGTTCGGCCTTCGCCCGGCCGGTACCGGCGAGCTGCAGCTTCGCCGGCGCACAGCCGGGACGCAGGACTTCGACGGCGACGGGCTTGCGGCTCGCGACGATGGTGAGGCGGCCCGTGCCCTCGAGGCGACCGCCGTCGACGAGGGCGTCGGGGGGCTCGGCGGTGATGGACCACGACGTCGTCGGCGTCGGCAGCTCGAAGCGCCACGTCTCGTCGCCCTCGACGACGCGGACCGACGTGAGCAGGTCGAAGCCGTCCCGGGCGAGGGCGAGGCGCACCGCCTTGCCCACCGCCGTCGGCGGCAGCAGCACCGGCGTCGGCGTCGGCAGCGGCACGTCGTCGACGGTGACCATGGCGCCGGGCGGATCGCTCTCGATACGGACAGCCTTTGCGATCCGCTCGAGGGTGACGTCGAGGACCGCGGCGCCCTCCCCGACCTCGACGGTGCGGGTGATGGGCTCGGCGCCGGGCGCCTGGAGCAGCAGATCGTGACGACCGCGGCCGAGATGCACGGCGCACGGGGTCTGGGCGCACAGCACGACGTCGCCGCGGCGGACCTCGCTTTGCCGGGGCGTGACGACGATGAGGGTATCGGGGGGCGGCGTGCGCAGGGCCAGCATCACGCCGACGCCGAGGCCGGCCCCGAAGAGCGCGCCCAGGAGGCAGGCGGCGACGACGAAGCCGCTGCTCACACCCGTGCGGGTCGACGTCGCCACGGCGCGGCCGTTGTCCCAGCCTTCGTCGGCGAAGCCCCGCGCGGATGTGCCGGTGAAGCGATCGGGCCCGCGGTCGTCATCGGGCCCGGCGCCCGGCTCATCGTCGGGGTCGGGCGGCAATGGCGGCGGCTCCGCCGACGCGAGGGGCCGGGCGCGGCGATGACTGCCCGTCGACGGCGGCGTCTCGATGCTCTTCACCGTGGGCCCCACCGCCGTCGACGCCGCTTTCGACGATGACGGTGCGGCGGGCTCGGAGGTCTCGGCGGGCTGGTCCCGCGCCTCGACGCGGCGCCCCTCCTGGCTCGCCCGTCGTCGCTTGAGGTTGCGCGTGTCGGCGGGGGGATCGGCGACGAGGTTCACCGTCGCGCGCTCGGCCGCCACCGCCGTCGCCTGCTCGGCGAGACCCACCTCGGTGGTCTCGACGGGGCCGCCTTCACGACTGAGCCGCCGCGACGCCTCGTTGCGGGCCGAGGCGCTGCCGCGCACGACGTTCGAGCCGCTCGCTCCGCGCTCACCGTCGCTGCGACGGAACAGCGAGAGGCGGCGGTGCTCCTCGGCGTGCTCGGCGCGGAAGTTGCGCCGCACGAAGGCGCCGAGCTCGTCGCGCGACGTCGTCAGCCCCTGATCGGACATGAAGCGGTCGAGGTCGCCGGCGAGGACGCTGGCCCACGCGTAGCGGTCGCCGGCCTCACGACCGAGGGCCTTCATCATGATGCGCTCAAGCTCGCGCGGCAGGTCGGGGCGCAGCTCGCGGGCGGGGACGACGTCGACGCGGCGCACCTTCTCGAGGAGGACGAAGTCGGTGTCGCCCTTGAAGGCGCGCTCGCCGGTGAGCAGCTCGTAGAGGACGACGCCGATCGCGAACACGTCGGAGCGGTGGTCGATGGGCTCGCCGCGGGCCTGCTCCGGCGCCATGTAGGCGAACTTGCCCTTGAGGATGCCCGTCTGCGTCTTGACGATGCGGTTGGCGGCCTTGGCGATGCCGAAATCGATGATCTTGAGGTCACCGTCGTAGCTGATGAGGACGTTCTGCGGGCTGACGTCGCGGTGGATGATGCCGAGGGGCCGCCCCTTGCTGTCGCGCTTGCGGTGGGCGTGGTCGAGGCCCTCGGCGAGCTTCTTGACGATGTGGCAGGCGATGGGGACCGGCAGGCCGCGCGGCGTGCCCGGCGCCGCCGCCTCGCGAACGCGATCCCACAGCGCCCGCAGGTCGTGGCCCGACACGTACTCCATCGCGATGAAGTAGCTGCTGTTGATCTTCCCGATGTCGAGGATCTGGGCGATGTTGGGGTGGGTGAGCTGCCCGGCGATCTTCGCCTCGTCGATGAACATCGCGATGAAGTCATCGTCGGCGGCGATGTTGGGCAGGATGCGCTTGACGGCGACGAAGCGCTCCTGTCCGTCGGGGCGGGCGAGGAAGACCTCGGCCATGCCGCCCATGGCGAGGCGCTCGAGGAGCTGGTAGCCCCCGAAGGTCACGCTCTGGATGCTGTCCATGGCCTGCACGACGTCGTCGACGCTAGCCGATCCGGATGCGGGCCGTCGACTTGTCGGCCGGCGCCTGTGGTACCTTCCGCGCCATGTCGTACGACGCCGACGATCTCATCGAACTCTATGCCGCCACGAACCAGCTGGAAGCGGACCGCCTCGTCCTGCTGCTGGGCGACGACGGCATCGAGGCCCTCGCCCGGGCCACGACGATGACCAGCTTCCCCACCTCGGGGGCCTGGCTCGTCCAGGTGCGCTACGCCGACCAGGCGAAGGCGACGAAGATCATCAGCGCCGCCCGCGCCGAGGGTGCGGTAAGCGACCGCGGCGAGTTCCTGCAGGGCGTCTGAGGGCTGACGCCACAGAGGTCCCCCACACGCACCCCAGGGGCTGACGCCTGTGGCGCGCCAGCGCCTGAGCGGTTTCGACGCACGGCGTTGTCGCCGCCGGCGGGAGCAGGCACGCTGCCGCCGTGAGCACCGCCTGGCACCACTTCGTTCCCGCCGGGGCCCGCGCGGTCGTCGCCGACCTCGACGGGGCCCCGCTGGTGTCGGGTCAGCTGCTCGCCCGCCACGCCGACGCCATCGCTGCCCCCGTCATCGAGGTCACGGCCGCCCGGGCCGCCCTGCTCGTCGGGGTGCTGCGGGCCTGTCGCCAGGCCCGCGCCCTCGCCGTCGTCGCCGTCCCCGCCGAGGTGCGCGGGCGCGGCCCCGACGCCGGCCAGCGGGCGCTCCGCGGTGTCGTCGCCGCCGCTGCCGCTGCCCACCACGACCTGCCGATCGTCGTCGTGGCCCGCGCTGATCGCGGCGGGATCGCGGCCGGCGACGAGTTCGGCGGGCTCGGGCGCGACATCGTCGCCGGCTTCGGCGCCCTGGGCGTCGATTCCGCCGCCTGCGCCGACGCCGGGGTGCTGTTGCGCCTCATGCACGTCGCCGACGAACTCGACCTCGGCATCGAGCTCGAGGTCGCGCCGACCGACGACGTCGCCCTGCTCCTCGCCGAGATCGATGATCGCGGCCTGCCCGTCTCGGCAGTCCGCGGCGCGTCTCCCTTCGACGAGACCGGCCGGGCCAGCCGGGTCGTCGACATCAGCGACGTCGCCCTCGTGCGGGGGCCCGATCGCGGCGGGCTGCGGGTCAACATCGACGCGATCACCGCCGCGATCAACGGCACCGACGACGAGGTCGAGGCGCGCGCCTGGATGCAGGTCTCGCGCACCCTGCGGGCGCTGCGCGCCGAGGACACCGCCGATCGCCTGGCCCGCGCACTCGGCGTCGGGGGCGAACCATGACGGGCCGCCTGCGCATCACCGGGGGCGAACTCGCCCGCCGCCTGATCCCGATCCCCGACGCCGCCCGGCGGGGTGAGCTCCGACCGACGGCCGACAAGGTCCGCGAGGCCCTCTGCTCGATCCTGCACAGCCGCCTCGCCACCGACGGCCGCGACTTCGACGGCCTCGACGTCGCCGACCTCTGCTGTGGATCGGGCGCCCTTGGCTTCGAGGCCCTGTCACGGGGCGCCGCCCGCTGCACCTTCGTCGACGTCGACCGCAAGACCCTCGACGTCGTCGCCGCCTCGGCCCGCGACCTCGGCGTCGCTGCGCGCGCCGTCTTCGTCGGCGCGCCCGTGCTCAAGGCCCTCGTCGGGCGTGGTCCGTTCGACCTCGTGTTCTTCGATCCGCCCTACGCGATGGCGCTCGACGCGCCGCTGCGGGCGGCCCTCGCCGCCGCCGTCGCCCCGGGCGGGCTCCTCGTGGTGGAGCGCTCGGCCCGAGGCGCCGATCCCGCCATCGAGGGGCTTTCCCTCGTCGATGAGCGCCGCTATGGCGACACACGGTTGAGCCTCTACCGGCGTGACGCCCAGGAGACAGCATGACCGCACAGCCTTCCCGCTCGGCCATCTATCCCGGATCCTTCGATCCCCTCACGAACGGCCACGTCGACATCATCGAGCGCGGGCTCAAGATGTACGACCGCCTCATCGTCGCGGTCGCCAACAACCCGCAGAAGAAGCACCTCTTCTCGGCGGAGGAGCGCGTCGCCCTCTGTCACGCCGCCCTCGGCCACCGCCCCGGCCTCGAGATCCTCACGTTCGACGGCCTCGTCGTCGACTTCGCCCGCAAGAACGGCGTCAACGTGCTGCTGCGCGGCGTCCGCGCCGTCTCCGACTTCGAGTACGAGTTCCAGCTCGCCGGCATGAACCGCAAGCTCTCCGGCGTCGAGACGGTCTTCATCGTCACGAGCGAGGAGTCGTTCTACGTCGCGTCGCGCCTCGTGAAGGAGGTCGCCTCCTTCGGCGGCGACGTCTCCTCGATGGTGCCCGCTCCCGTGCTCGCCGCCCTGACTGCCCGCTACCAACAGCCCTGAGGTCCGTGATGACGCTGTCGTTGAACGTCGCCCGCATGTCGGCCGTGAAGCCCTCGGCCACCCTCGGCATGGCCGCGAAGGCCAAGGCCCTGATGAAGCAGGGCGTCGACGTCGTGAACCTCTCGGCGGGTGAGCCGGACTTCAAGACCCCCGCCTGCATCCTCGACGCCGCCCGCGCCGCGATGGACCAGCGCAGCAGCCACGCCTACACCGCGCCGCGCGGCACCGACGACCTCCTCGACGCCATCGCCGTGAAGCTGAAGCGCGAGCAGCACACGAGCTACGGCCCGACGGAGCTCATCGCCACCGTCGGCACCAAGGGCGCCCTGATGCTCGCCATCGACGCCCTCGTGGGCCCCGGTGACGAGGTCGTGCTCTTCGCCCCCTACTGGGTCACCTACGCCGACCTCGTGCGACTCGCCGGCGCCACCCCCGTCGTCGTGCAGACGACCCGGGAGCGCGGCTACCAGCCGACGATGGAGCAGGTCGAGAAGGCCATCACGCCGAAGACGAAGCTCGTCATCCTCAACAGCCCCAACAACCCGACGGGCGCCGGCTGGCCCGAGAGCCTGCTGCGCGCGATCATGACCCGGCTCGAAAAGACCGACGCCTGGGTCATCTCCGACGAGATCTACGAGAAGCTCACCTACGGCGACTTCAAGCACGTCTCGCCGGTGTCCTTCAGCGAGGACGCAAAGAACCGCACCATCTACGTCGGTGGCGTCGCCAAGGCCTACGCGATGACGGGCTGGCGCGTCGGCGTCGCTGCGGGCCCGAAGCTCGCCATCGACGCGATGCTCACGCTGCAGAGCCAGCGCACGACCTGCGCGACGGCCATCGCCCAGGTCGCCGCCGCCTACGCGCTGCGCGAGAGCCCCGACGTCGTCGCCGCCGTGAACGAGATGAAGGCCGCCTACACGAAGCGCCGCGACCTCGTCCTCGAGCGCGCCCGCGCCCTCGGTGGCGTCGCCGTGCACCCGCCGGAGGGCGCCTTCTACGCCTTCCTCGACGTGAGCGCCCGCCTCGACAAGAAGATCATCGACGGCGCGAAGGCGACGGACACCTGGCTCGCCGGCGCGCTGCTCGAGCAGGGCCGCGTCGCCACCGTGATGGGCTCGGCCTTCGAGGGCGATGGCTGCCTGCGGGTGAGCTACGCCGCCAGCGAGTCCGACATCAACCGGGGCTTCGACCGCATCGGCGCCTTCCTGAACGAGCACCTGCCCCTGTGATCAGACCGTCTCGTCGAGGAGGTGCGCCTTGAGCGCCGCCGTCGACGTTGCTACGCCCCGGTACCCGATTGGAGTGTCCCATGCGTGAAGTCGCCATCGTCGCCGTCGCCCGCACCGCTCTTGGCAAGGCCGGCCGCGGTTCCCTCAAGGACGTCCGTCCCGACACCCTCGCCGCGCACGTCATCAAGGCCGCCATCGAGCGCGCGAAGATCAACGCCGCCGACGTCGAGGACATCGTCCTTGGCTGCGCGATGCCCGAGGCCGAGCAGGGCATGAACGTCGCCCGCATCGCCGGCCTCCTCGCCGGCGTCCCCGAGACGGCGTCGGCCATCACCATCAACCGCTTCTGCTCCTCGGGCCTCAACGCCGTCGCCGACGTCGCCAAGGCCATCGCCGTCGGCGAGATCGACGTCGGCATCGCCGGCGGCGTCGAGAGCATGTCGATGGTGCCGATGGGCGGCCACCGCCCCAGCGCGAACCCGGAGCTCATGGAGAAGAACCCGGCGGCCTACGCGCCGATGGGCATCACCGCCGAGAACGTCGCCCAGCGCTTCAACGTGTCGCGCGCCGACCAGGACGCCTTCGCCCTGCAGAGCCATCAGCGCGCCGTCGCCGCCATCGAGGGCGGGAAGTTCAAGGACGAGATCGCGCCGATGCAGGTCGACGTCTACCTCGACGACGGCAGCAAGAAGACCATCACCTTCGACACCGACGAGGGCCCGCGCAAGGACACCTCCCCCGAGGGCCTCGCCAAGCTCAAGCCCGTCTTCGACGCGAAGGGCTCGGTCACGGCCGGCAACGCCTCGCAGATGACCGACGGCGCCGCCGCCGTCGTCCTTGTCGAGATGGAGAAGGCGAAGAAGGCCGGCCTGCCGATCCTCGGCAGGTTCGTCGGCTTCGCCACCGCCGGCGTCGCCCCCGACATCATGGGCATCGGCCCGGTCCCCGCCATCAAGAAGCTGCTCGCGAAGCAGAACCTCAAGACGAGCGACATCGACGTCTTCGAGCTCAACGAGGCCTTCGCGAGCCAGGCCCTCTACTGCGTGCGCGAGCTCGGCCTCGACACCGAGAAGGTGAACCCCAACGGCGGCGCCATCGCGCTGGGTCACCCGCTCGGCTGCACCGGCGCCCGTCAGGTCGCCACGATCCTCCACGAGATGAAGCGCCGCGGCGCGAAGCGTGGCGTCGTGTCGATGTGCATCGGCGGCGGCATGGGTGCGGCGGGCCTCATCGAGCGCGTGTGAGCCGGTGAAGCCTCAGGCCGCGATCATCGCCGCGATCACCCTCATCGGTGGTTGCGGCGATTCCTTCTCGAACGTCGTCGACGACACCACCGACGACGGCCCCTGCGCCGTCGCCGACGTCGTACGCTTCGATCCCGGCGAGGGCTCGGGCCATGGCAGCGACCGCCTGCCCGGCGTCGTCCTCGGCGTCCCCGACGGCGGCAAGACGAGCGAGGGCTCCCTCGACGTGCTCTCCCTCGGCCTCGGTGGCGAGCTGATCGTGCGCCTCGCCTGCGACGTCGCTGACGGCGACGGCGTCGACCTCGTCGTCTACGAAAACGCCTTCCTCGTCGGCAGCACCGGCAACGCCTTCGCCGAGCCCGCCGAGGTCGCCGTCTCCAGCGACGGCGAGACCTTCCAGGCGTTCTCCTGCGAGGCGCCGACGGCCCAGGTCGCCCCCGACGACGGCGTCGACGGCTGCGCCGGCCTCGCCCCCGTCGCCGCCAACGACGACAACGGCCTCGCCGGCGTCTTCCCCGACGGCGGCGGCGACGGCTTCGACCTCGCCACCGTCGGCCTCGATCGCGCGCGCTTCGTGCGGATCCGGGATCGCTCGTCGGCCGGCGCCGCGCCCAACGCCGGCTTCGACCTCGACGCCATCGTCGCCGTCACCCGCGACTGACGGGCGCGTCGTCGCGACGACGACGCATCCACGGCACGCCAGCCAACACCACGGGCCCAGCGCATGCAGGATGCGACGCCTAGCAGGCTGCTGAAAAACGGCTTTGCGTTTTTCAGCACCTGCTAGGTGTTGATCCGGCCTCGTCGGAGACGAGGCACAGAGGTACCTGGCAGGGTTGCTGAAAAAGGCCCAAAGCGGCCTTTTTCAGCAACCTGCTGGCCGCGCCAGAGGCGCGCGCGAGCGGAGCGAGGCGGAACCCGCGCCGCCTGCGAAGGCAAAGTGCTCTTTCGGTCTTGCGGTGTGGCCGAGCTCCCGGCGCTCGCCACACCACAAGACCGAAAAACAAGAGCCCCGCTTGCGCGGGGCTCCTGCCACTTCCGACCCTGTGCGGGCGTTTTCTTTGGAGCTGCCACCGGGATTTGAACCCGGGACCTCGTCCTTACCAAGGACGCGCTCTACCGACTGAGCTATGGCAGCGGAGCGGGGAACGGGATTCGAACCCGCGACATTCAGCTTGGAAGGCTGACGCTCTACCAACTGAGCTATCCCCGCAAGGTAGGAAGTGAGGGTGGTGGAGGGGGAAGGATTCGAACCTTCGAAGTCCGAAGACGGCAGATTTACAGTCTGCTCCCGTTGGCCACTTGGGTACCCCTCCGTCGACACTCCTCTCACGCGGACAGACCGCTTCGAACATTCGTTGCAGACCTGCTCACCGGGGGAGCCTCTGCTTTGCATTCAGCTGGCGACGGGACTTGAACCCGTGACCCCCTGCTTACAAGGCAGATGCTCTACCAACTGAGCTACGCCAGCGACGGCGCTGACACCTATGGCGCTTCGCGTCGGCTGTCAACCTCACAATCGCGATCCCCGCCGCGCGGCTGCGGCGCCGGCGTCGCCACCACGTCGGGATGCGACGACGACGGCGGCCAACGGGTGGCATTCGCCGTCCACGACGGTATGTCGCCGCGGTGATGGTCCGGAGCATCCCCTTCCTCGCGATCGCGTTGACCCTCGGCTGTGGCGGCGCCGCCCCTGGAGGCGGCCCCGGCGGCCCCGGCGGTCCTGCCGGCAAGGGCAAGCCCGTCACGGTCCGCACCGTCGAGCTGCAGGAGGAGCGCGTCGAGCGGGTCGTCGAGATCACCGGCACGCTGCGCGGCACCGAGGAGGTCGTCGTCTCGGCCGAAGTCGAGGGGCGGGTGGAGCGCGTCGCCGCCGACCTCGGTGACGTCGTCAGGGCCGGGGCGCCGCTGGTGCTGCTTGCCCGCGAGACGCCACGCCTGCAGGTCGCCCAGGCCGACGCCGACTACGCCACCGCGCTCGCCCGCGCCGGTACCGACGACGCCGGCCTCGACGCCGCGACCCCTGATCAGGTGGCCGCCGTCCGCCGCGCGGCGGCTGATCGCGACGACGCCGCCCTGAACCTCAAGCGGGTCACGGAGCTGCGCGACAAGGGCGTGGCCTCACAGGCCGAGTTCGACAGCGCGAAGGCCCGCGAGCAGATCACCCAGGCCGCCTGGGCCGCCGCCCGCGACGACGCCGCCGCCAACATCGCCACCGCCCGCGCCCGCCGCGCCGCCCTCGGCCTCGCGAAGAAGCGGCTCGGTGACACCGGCATCGCGAGCCCCGTCGACGGCATTGTCGCCGAGCGGCTCGTGGGTCTCGGTGAGCTGGTGAAGCCCGCCCAGCCCGTGATGCGGGTCGTGCAGATGAACCCGCTGAAGCTGCGCGGCGACGTGCCCGAGCGCTACGCCGACGTCATCAAGAAGGGCCTCTCCCTCGACGTCGAGGTCGACAGCCTCAAGGTCACCGCCCGCGGCGCCGTCGCCCGCGTCGGCCCGGCCGTCGACAACGCCTCGCGCACCTTCCCCATCGAGGCCGAGCTCGACAACGCCGACGGCCGCCTGAAGCCCGGCACCTTCGCCCGCGCCCGCGTCGTCGTCGGTGAAGACGAGCTTGTCTTTGCCGTCCCCGAGACGGCCATCAGCAACGTCGCCGGCGTCACCAAGGTCTTTGTTGTCGACGACGACAAGGCCGCCGACCGCCGCGTCCAGGTGCTGCGCAAGCGCGGCTCCGACGCGCTCATCACCGGCGACCTCAAGGCCGGCGAGCGCGTGATCGTGACCGCGATCGCGCGCCTGTTCCCCGGCGCTGCAATCACCCTCGACAACGGCCCGCCCCCGTCGGCCCCGCAGGGTGCGCCCGCGAAGGAGGCCCGCTGATGGACCCCGTCGTCACCCCCGCGCCCGGCAGCGAGGGCCCCGCCCAGCCGCGCGGCATCGGCATCGCCGACGTCTCCGTCGACCGCCCCGTCTTTGCCCTGATGATGAGCCTCGCCCTCGTCGTCGTCGGCCTCATCTCCTACGGCCGCCTCGGCGTGGACCTGCTGCCCTCCGTCGAGCGGCCGCAGGTGACCGTCTTCACCGCCCTGCCCGGCGCCGGCCCCGAGGAGATCGAAAGCGCCGTCACCCAGCCCATCGAGGAGCAGCTCAACACGATCGCCGGCATCGAGGAGATGCGCTCGATCAACCGGGAGAGCTTCAGCTTCATCATCCTCACCTTCGGGCTCGACCGGCCCGTCGCCGAGGCGGTGCAGGATGTCCGCGACAAGCTCTCGCGCATCGTCCGCGTGCTGCCCGACGGCACGGACCCGCCCGTCATCTCGACGTTCGACAGCGAGAGCACCCCCGTCCTCGCCGTCGCCGTCAGCGGCCGCTCGAGCCTGCGCGAGCTGACCGAGTTCGCCGAGACCCGCATCAAGGACGTGATCGCGACGGCCCCGGGCGTCGGCGCCGTCACCATCGATGGCGGCCTGCGCCGCGCCATCAACGTCATCGTCGACGCCGAGCGCCTCGCCGCCACCGGCCTGACCATCCTCGATGTGAAGCGGGCCCTGCAGCAGCAGAACGTCGAGATCCCCGGCGGCCGCGTCACGCGCGACGCCCGTGAGGACATCCTGCGCACCATGGCGAGGGTCCAGTCGGTGGCCGACATCGAAGACATCGTCGTCGTCACGCGCCCGACCGGCGCCCAGGTCCTGTTGAAGGACGTCGCCCGCGTCGAGGATGGCACCGTCGAGGTGCGAGGCACCTCGCGGCTCAACGGCGCGGCCGCAGTCACGCTCAACGTGCAGAAGCTGTCGGGCGCCAACATCGTCACCACCGCCGACGCCGTAAAGAAGCGTCTTGAGCAGGTGCGGCCGCTCCTGCCGGCCGGCGCCGAGATGATCGTGCTGCGTGATGCCTCGGTCTTTGTGCGCGACAGCGTGAACGAGGCCCGCTTCCACCTCGTCGGTGGCGCCCTCCTCGCCGCCCTCGCCGTGCTCTTCTTCATGGGTTCGTGGCGCTCGACGGTGATCGCGTCGGTGGCGATCCCGGCCTCGGTGATCGCGACCTTCGCGGTGATGGACGCCTTCGGCTTCACCCTCAACAACATCACCCTGCTGGCGCTCACCCTTGCCGTCGGCGTGGTCATCGACGACGCCATCGTCGTCGTCGAGAACATCCACCGGCACCTGCATCATGAGGGGCTGACGCCAAAGATGGCGGCAAAGATCGCGACGCGCGAGATCGCGCTGGCGGTGTCGGCGACGACACTGTCCCTCGTCGTCATCTTCCTGCCGGTGGCCTTCATGACCGGCCAGATCGGTCGCCTCTTCCACAGCTACGGCGTCACCGTGGCGGCCTCGATCATGGTCTCGCTGTTCGTGTCGCTGTCGCTCACGCCGATGATGGCGAGCCGGCTGCTGCGGCGGCGACGCGATGACGAGCCCGTGCCGGCCCTCGAGCGCTTCGCCGACCGGGTCATGGCGCCCCTCGAGCACGCATACGCCCGCGCGGTCGCCTGGTCCATCGATCACCGCGGTGTCGTCGTCGCCGTCTCCTTCGTGCTCGTGGGGCTCACCGTGCCCCTCTTCAAGCTGGTGCCTGCCGACTTCCTCCCCGAAGACGACCAGAGCGAGTTCGAGGTGAGCGTCGAGCTGCCGACCGGCACGAGCCTGCTGGCCGCCGACGACGTCATCGCCGAGGTCGAGGTGCAGCTCGCGAAGCTGCCGGGCGTCAAGGACGTCCTCGTCACCGTCGGCGACAGCCGCGGCACCGGCGCCGCCACGCGGGCCAACATCTACGTCGGCCTCGTGCCGATCGCCGAGCGCGAGCTGGGCCAGGTCGACGTCATGAACCGGGCGCGCGGGGTCTTTGCCCGCTACCCCGACCTGCGCGCCACCGTCCGCTCCCTCAACACCGCCGGCATCGGCGGCACCGGCTACGGCGGCAAGGTCCGCCTCGCGATCCGCGGCGGCGACCTCAGCAAGCTGGAGGAGATCCTGAAGGGCCTGCTCTCGACGATGCGCGCCGACCCCGCCTTCGTCGACGTGTTCTCGCCGTCGGCCGACCGCCTGCCCGAGGTCCGTATGCAGCCGGACCGCAAGAAGGCGGCCGCCGTCGGCGTGACGCCGTTCGACATCGCCGAGTCGCTGCGGGTGATGGTGGGCGGCGACATCGTGTCATCGTTCAAGGACGGCGACGAGCGCTACGACGTCATCCTGCGGGCCGAGCTCGACGACCGCAACAGCATCGAGCGCATCGGCCGGCTGCCGATCGGCACCAACCGCTTCGGGCTCATCCCCGTCGAGAACCTTGGCACGCTGAGCGAGGCCCTCGGCCCCACGCTCATCCTCCGGCTCAACGGCCTGCGCCAGGTCTTCGTGTCGAGCAACCCCGCGCCGGGCACGACGCTGTCGGGCGCCGTCGACCGCCTCAAGCAGATCGTCGAGGAGGCGAACCTGCCACCCGGCTATGACGCCGTCTTCATGGGCGACGTGCAGACGATGGAGGAGACGCAGCGGGAGTTCCTGCTCGCGCTGCTGCTGTCGTTGCTCTTCGTCTACATGGTGCTCGCGGCCCAGTTCGAGAGCCTGCTGCATCCGGTGACGATCCTCCTCGCCATCCCGCTGACGGCGCCGTTTGCGCTGCTGTCGCTGCTGATCCTGAAGGAGTCGGTCAACGTCTACTCGATCTTCGGCCTGTTCATGCTCTTCGGCATCGTGAAGAAGAACGGCATCCTGCAGGTCGACACGACGAACCAGCTCGTCGCCAGCGGCATGCCGATCCGCGACGCCATCATTCGCGCCAACACGATCCGACTGCGGCCGATCCTCATGACGACGGTGACGCTGATCGCGGCGATGGCGCCGATGACCGTGGCCACCGGCCCGGGCGCGGCATCGCGCGCGGCCCTCGCCAAGGTGATCGTCGGCGGCCAGGCCCTCAGCCTCGTCGTCACCCTGCTCATCGTGCCGGTGGCATGGTCGCTCTTCGACGAGGCCCGCCGGCGCCTCGCCGACCGCCAGTCCCGCTGACGTCAGCGGACCTCGACGACGAGGCGGGTGAGCCCGACGTTCTCGTCGAGGCCGCTGCGCAGGAGGCGGAACTCGAGCGGCCCCGTGACGTCGCCGGGCCGCTCGATGATCGCGGGCGCGCCGGACTGCTCGCTGGCGCACGACGGCGACGCCGGGTTCAGCTCGAAGCCGTCGAAGACCGGATCGGTGATGAACCACAGCGCCCCGGGCGCGTCGACGGTGGAGCCGGACTCACACCGATAGCGGTCGACGAACGACGGCGCCGCCGTACCGCCGGCACAGGGGCAGCGTCCCGCCTGGGTCGACGCCGCGAGGTCGTTCTTGCCGACAGCCCAGGTGAACAGGTGCTCGCGAGGCTCGCCGATGGTGAGCGAGAGGCCATCGACATAGGTACCGTCGAGGGTCTCGGCCCCCGTCTGCCGGGAAAAGGCATCGACGCTGCCGAACTGGAACGCATGCACCGTCACCCGCACCGCCTGCCATCCCGTCGGCGGCGTCACGAAGAACGAGGCCGACAGCGCGGGTGACGGCAGCTCGCAGGCGACCGGCGCATCGGCCGCCGTCACCGGGCCAAGCCCGTCGGGGCAGGCGTCGCCGGCGAGGGCATCGAAGCTGTGGATGCGCGTCCAGCCGCCGCCATCGACCTCCTGCTCGCAGCGGGCGACGACGTCGTTGTCGAGGCGATAGAGACCCGAGCGGGTGCGACCGAGGCGCAGGTGGGCGGCGCAGTCCGCGGCCGGCGCGAGGTGGGTCTCGTCGCGGAGGCGACCGTGCACCGTGAGCGTCTGGGGGGCGCACACGGTGGGGGTGCCAAACCCGTTGGCGATGCTGCCGGCGGCGACGAGGGGCCCGCTGGTGCAGAGGAGGCCGAGGCCGATCATGGAGTCCGGCGTGCGGCAATCGTCCTCGTTGTTGCCAAAGACACCGAGGCGGGCGTGGACCGCCGAGGCCCCGTTGATGTTGCGGCGCAGGTTCAGTCCCTCGCGACACAGGGGCTGCAGCGCCGACGTCGGCCCACCGAGCTGCAGCCAGCCCGCAGCGCCGAGCCTGCTCGGCACCGTCACGCCAGAGCGGATGACGTCGGCCAGCGACGACGCCGATACGTCGAGGCGGGCTGTGGCAAGCGACCGGCCGTCATCCCGCACGACGAGCAGCTCGTCGAACGGCAGGCGTCCGTAGGCCTCGGTGCGCGACGACGTCGTCGACGAAGGCCGCAGGGGCCCGAAGGCGACCGCGTCGGCCCAGCGGGCGCCGGTGACGACGAGGCTCGCGTCGTCGCCCACGACGGTCATCAGATGCGTCCAGCCGCCCCCCTCGAGGTCCTGTTCACAGGCCACCTGCAGCGGCGTGCCGTCGACGTCCTCGACCTCGAAGACGCCGCTGCTGGCGTTCGGATCGCGTCGCTTGATGTCGAGGCAGGTGCGCAACGGACCGACCTCGCCCTCGCCCTCACCCTCGCCTTCCCCCTCTCTCTCTCCCTCTCCCTCGCCTTCGCCTTCTCCTTCGCCTTCGCCCTCGCCTTCGCCTTCTCCTTCGCCCTCTCCTTCGCCGGCGGCGGCCTGGCAGACGCCGTCGATGCACCGGGGCAGCTCCGGTGGGCAGGCCACGTCGACCTCGCACGGCACGTCACCGGCCAGCGACAGCAGTGAGCAGCCGCCGGCGCCGACGACGACGCTGAGCGCGAACGGGACGGCGCGGCGCGGGGGCATCACCCGGAGTCTGGCACAGCGACTCAGGGCTTGCGATCGCAGCGGACGGTCGCGCCGGCGGCCTCGGCGACCTCGACGGTGCAGTACGGCAGGCTCGCTTCGTCGACGATGCCCATGACGGTGGCCGGCCCCTGCAGGCCCGGGAAGCGGACCCGGGCCACACCGTCGGCCTCTACCGGCGCCGACATCGTCACGACGGCGTCGCCGGCCATCACCGTCACCGTCGCGGCGGGGGCACCGAGGCTGCGGATGAAGGCGACGAGGGGCGTGAGCTGCGCCGGCGGCGCGAGGTCCTTGAAGGCCGGCATCGCCGGCGACTTCTTCACGGCGGCGCCGCCCTCGAGGATCGCCCTCGTGATCTCGGCGTCGGTCACCTTCGACTGCCACGTCGCGTCGCTGAAGCGGCGCGGCGGCGGCTTCATCGCCCGGCCGATCGGCGTGTCGGCGTTGCCGTCGGGCCCGTGGCACATCTGGCAGCGCGCGCCGTAGGTCATGCGGCCGGCGGCGATGACGTCGGGCGCGGCGGTCCGGGGAGCGGGCAGCCCGCGCACCTCGACGACGAGGGGAGCGCTCTGCATCGCCAACGAGAGGGCCAGGGAGACGAGCATGGGAGAATTCTACTCCGACCCCGCCGCAGGCGGTGGCGGTGGGGGCTGCGGCGGGATGGTGGCCTCGGTCGGCGGAACAGACGACGGCGGCGTGGTCGGCGTCGGCGACGTCGTCGACGGCGTGGTCGAGGACGCCTTCTTCGCCGGCACCTTCTTCGGCGGCGGGGTCGATGGCGGCGTCTCCGGCGGTGGCGGCGCCACGAGGGCCCCATCGGCGCGAGGGGCCTCGCCGTAGCGCTCGGCGTCGACGGCCTTGTCGGCGATGCGCAGGATGTAGTGGAGGTGGGGCCCCGTCACGCGCCCGGTGGCCCCCGCCTCGCCAACGACCTGACGACGACGGATGCGCTCCCGCTCGCGCACACTCGTCGCGCTGAGGTGGCAGTAGGTCGTCTGCACGCCGAGGCCGTGATCGAGGATGAGGTAGGTGCCGCTCACACTGTCGACGCTCTGGCGCTTCACGGTGCCGTGGTGCGCAGCCACGAGCGGGGTGCCGGTCGGCGTGCCGATGTCGGTGCCGTTGTGGAACGAGGTCTTGCCCGTCACCGGATGGACGCGCTCACCAAACGGTGAGGTGATGCGGAAGCGGGCGTCGGCGGGCCAGGCCAGCGTCCGCAGGCGATGCACGAGCAGCACGGCGAGGGCCCCCTGCAGCGGACCCCGCCGGGCACCGGGAGACAGGAAGGGCGCGTGGGTCTCGACGTCGGTGGCCGCCTCGAGGCCCGAGCGTCGCGCCTGCTCGATGGCCAGCTCGAGCGACGGCGTGCCAAGGAAAAGAGCCTCGATGGCGAGGGCGTCGTCGTCGGTGGTGAGCGCCGTGCGCGCCGCCTTCAGGCCCCGCGCAAGGACGTCGACGTCGACCTGGCCGCTCGCCCCCGGCACGTACATCGCGAGGCGATCGGGAGCCGCAGCGAGACAGGCCGCCTCGTCGCAACGGCCGCGGACGGCGACGAGGGCCGCGAGGGTGTCGACGTCGACGCCGTGGGTCGTCGCCGCCGCCTGCAGCCGCGCGGGCAGCCCGCGGCGGGCGAAATCGCCGAGGTCGGCGAGGGCCTGCGTGGTCTGGGCCGTCGACGTCGTCGTGGTGTCGCGGCCGCGGAAGGTCTGCAGCCACGACGGATGGTCCTTCTGCCCGCGCGCGACCCGGATGCCGGTCTCGACGACGGCGCCAATGGGCGTGCGCGCATAGACCGCGTAGCCGAGGCACAGCAGCAGCAGGAAATCGAAGAGGCCGCGACGGCGACGACGCGGCTTCGACGTCGGCGGCCCGAACGTTGTCGTCGTCATGGCGTGGCCCCCAGCCGCTCGACGAGCGCGACGACGCCCTGGCCTCGCGTGGCCTCGGCGCCGCCCAGGAGGCCGGTGATCGCGATGAAGAGCGCGACGCCGAGCCAGGCCCCACGCAGCCCACGGCGGACGAGGTCGACGACGGTCGCGACACGGGGGAAGCGGGGTGGATGCGCTTGCCGTCGGGCCCGGAGGCGATCGCGGGCCTTCTCGCCCCGCTCATGGGCCCGCACGATGGCGCCGTGGATGAGGTCGGGGCCGAAGCGCCAGACGAGGACGCCGACGACGGCGAGCGCGACGCCGGCCGCGAGGTTGCCGGCGACGAGGAGCCCCGGCGCGGCGAGCGCCAGCCCCGCGCTCGCCGGCTGCTCGATGGCGAGGCCGGCCAGCACACCGCCAGCCACCGCGAAGGCCAGCAGGGTGATCGGCGCGAGGAGCCGCTCAAGGTCGAAGGCGGAGAACGAGCGCACGAGCTGCTGCGTCGAGGCCCGCAGGTCGTCGACCAGGCCCTCGCCCTCCGCCGGCCGGGTGCCCCACGCCAGGTCGAGGAGCGCGACATCAAGGACGAGCTCGACGACGAGGGCGAGGCGGACCGAGAGCCAGTCCTTCTCGGCGAGGTCGATGGCGGTGGCGAAGCGCTCGATGGCCGCCACCGCCCCGTCGGGCGTCATGCCGCCGTGCGCGGCGAGCCAGCCGAGCAGGCCGGCGACACCCTCGTCGACGATGAGGTCGAGGGCGTCGATGGCGTCGCGGGCGAGGTCGTCGAGGACGTCGGCGGCGGCGTGGACTCCCATGACGATCAGGCACAGCCCACCCAGCCGGCGGATGATGCCGCGGGCGCCGCCGAGGGCATGGCTGAGGGCGCGGACCGTCGAGAACAGCGGCATCGATGAACACCTGAACGCGGGAGGCGCCGGATCGTTCCACGGGGCAGGTCGGCAGATCCATCCTCGCCCGGCCGCCGCGGCCCACCGCCACCGTGCCAAGATCACGCGACGGGAGTATGGGGCGGGAGATGTCCCCCGCCTCCCCGCTGACGCGCCTCGTCGTGTGTCGCACCCGCGCCCACCAGCGCGCGGTGCTGCGCCACGAGCAGCACGACACGCTCGTGTGGACGTGGAGCGACCTGCAGGAGCGCCTCGCCTCGTGGGCCTGCCTCCGCGCCGGGATGGCCCGCGACGACCTCGGCACGCGCCTGCTGGCCTCGGCCGTCCTCGCCGACGTCGCCGACGGCGGCGCCGCCCCCCTGCCCCGGCTGACCCCCGCCCTCGACGCGCTGCGCCGCGAGCTCGTCGGCGGTGGCATCGACGCCGCGTCCCTCGAGGCGGTCCTGCCCGACGGCGAGCCCGGGGGCCGGCGGGGCGACCTCGCCCGCCTCGTCCGCCTCGTCGGCGCGGTCGAGCGGGGCCTGCAGGAGCGCCGCGTCGTCGACGACGTCCTCGCCCGCCGGGAGGCGCTCACGCTGCTGTCGCAGGGGCAGTGGCCGCACCTGCTCGCCGGCGTCGCGAGCCTCACGCTCTGGCACCCGGTCGATCTGCAGCCCCTCGACGTCGAGCTCATCCTCGCCCTCGCCCGCCGGCTGCCGGTGCGCGTGGTCCTGCCGATCGACGACGCCCCGGGCCGGGCCGTCGTCGTCGGCGGTGACCGGCTGTTTGCCCGGCTCGAGCGGGCGGGCGACGCCGGCGGCGCGCCCGACATCACCGTCGTCGGCGATGGCGTCGTCGGCGATGGTCCGCTGGCGCCGCTGCGGGCGGCCCTCTTCACGACCGGCGTCGCGGCCGACGCCCCCGCCAGCGTCGTCCTCGCCGCCGACGTCGAGGAGGAGGCCCGCCTGGCCGTCGGCATCGTCGGCGCCTGGCGCGCGGCCCATCCCCTCGCGCGCGTCGCCATCATCGCCCGCCGCAGCCCCCTGCTCGACCCCGCCATCCGGGCCCTCGAGCGCGACGGCATCCCCGTCCGACGTCGACGGCGCGCGCTGCATGAGAGCCCGGCGGCGCGGCTGCTCCTCGATGTGGCGGCGCTGCGCACCGACGGCATCCCCCGCGATCGCCTCCTCGCCGTGCTCCTCAACCCGGCCCGGCGCGGCGCCATCCACCCCGACGAGGCCGCCCACCTGCTGACGACGCTGCGCAAGGCCGCGGCCCGCCGCGATCACGAGGACACCACGCGTCCTGCGGGTGGCTATCGCCGTCGCCTCGAGCAGCTGAAGCGCCGCGATCCCCGGCTCGCCCCCGACGTCGACGCCGCCCTCGCGACCATCGAGCCGGTGATGGCGCTGGCGGCGACGCTGCCGCTGCGGGCCCGTCTGTCGGCGCACCTGGAGGCCTGGCTCGACCTCGCCCGCCGCGTCGTCGACGACGCCCGCGCCCTCGGCGGCGCCGAGGTCAAGGAGATCGTCGCCCGCCTCGTCGCCGGCGCCCGCCGCGTCGGCGACCCGCACGCCAGCGTCGAGCTGCACGCCCTCGCCCGCCTCGTCGAGGCCGAGCTCGAGCGACAGCCCTGGCTCGACGACGAGATCGACGTCGACGACCGCGCGGTCGAAGCCACCACGATCCCCGAGCTCGCCGGCCGCAGCTTCGACCTCGTCGTCGTCGTCGGAGCCGTCGAGGCCGAGCTGCCGCGGGCGACCCGACAGACGTCATCGCTGCTGGGCGACGCCGATCGCGCCTTCCTCAACCGCCGCCTCGGCCGCGCCGTGCTCGCCACCGACGGTGTCGGCGACGTGCCCCCCGAGGAGACGCTGTGGTGGCTGCTCGCCCTGCGCAGCGCGCGCGAGTCCCTCGTCGTCACCGCCCCCCGCCGCGAGGCCCGGGGGCGCGAGCTCGCCCCGAGCAGCTACCTCCTCGAGCTGGCCCGCGCCCTCGGCGTGACGCCGGGCGCACTGCACCTCTCGGGAGCGGCCGGCGCGCCCCTCCGGGTGCGGCGCGACCGTCGACGTCGACGCCTCGCCGAGGCCATCGCCGGCGCCGCCAGCGCACCCACCGCAGATCTCGCCGCCGATGGCCCCGCCGCGACGCTGCAGCGGGCCCGCATCATGGCCGCCGAGCGGCAGCGCTGGTTCGATCGCAAGGACGCCCCCTTCGCCGAGCGCCGGGCCCCCTTCGCCTTCGCCGTCGACGACAAGCGCGTGGCACGCGCGTTCGGCCACGCCTTCGGCCTCGACAAGGCCCGGCCCCTCACGCCGACCCGCCTCGAGGCCCTCGCCGAGTGCCGCCTGCATGGCTTCGTCCAGCACGTGCTCAAGCTCGACGTCGACCCGGAGCCGGGCAACGCCATCGAGGCCCGCGTCGCCGGCACCTTCGCGCACACCGTGCTCGAGCGCTTCTACAAGGACCGCGCCGTCCACGGCGTCCGCGCCGACCGCTTCAACGACGCCGACCGCGCCCGCCTCGGCGCCCTCATCGACGAGGAGACCACGCGGGCCCTGCAGGTCGCCTCCGGCCACCACGCCGCGCTCGCCGCCGCCCTGCGCTTCATGCGCTCCACGCTCATCCGCGTCGTCGCCGCCGTGTCGGCGGAGCCACCCGTCGACGGTGTCGAGCCCCGCGACTTCGAGCTGCAGGTGGGCACGAAGGCCGAGGGGCGCGCCGCCGATCTGCCGCCGGTCCCCATCGAGATCGGCGACGGGCGACGCATCTGGCTGGGCGGGATCATCGACCGCGTCGACGAGGGCCCCGCGGCCCGCGCCGTCGTCGACTACAAGACGATGAGCGCCGCCCGCGTGCGCGAGAAGGCCGCGCCGGCGACGCTCTTCGAGAGTCACTTCCAGCTGCTCGTCTACCTGCGCCTGCTCGAGGCGCACCGGCCGACGCCGGCGACGACGTCGCTGCATGGCTACCTGCTGAGCCTCAAGGACGGCGCCACCTCTCCCGACGTCGGCGCCACGCCCGAGCTGCGGGCCCGCGTCCTCGACGACGGCCGCGAGGACTCCCTCGGGCAGGCCATCGGCCGTGTGATCCTGCCGGTCCTGCAGGGGACGCTGCCGCCCGACGCCGGCGTCCGCTGCGACGAGTGCCGGCTGCAGCGGGTCTGCCGCGTCCCCCTCGAGGGCGCCTTCGAGCCGGACCCCGATGAGCGCGACGAGGAGGGCGCAAGCCCATGAGCACCGTCGTCCTCGCGAGCGCCGGCACCGGCAAGACCTGGACCCTCGTCGACGCGTGGCTGCGCGCCGCGCTGGGCGTCGGAAGCGACGACGACGACGGCGCCATCGCGCCCGACCGGCTGTGCGCGATCACCTTCACCGAGAAGGCGGCCGCCGAGATGCGGGCCCGCGTCGAGCAGCGCCTCGCGATCCTGCGCTTCTCGCCGGCCGAGGAGCCGGCGCTGCGGGCCGCCGTCGCCGGCCGCTTCGACAACGAGGACCGCCTGCACGCCTGGCTCGATGGCCTGCGCCGCGGCATCGCCCGCGCCCCGATCGGCACGTTCCACGCGCTGTGCGCGCGCCTGCTGCGCGAGTACGCGCTCGCCGCCGGCCTCGACCCGGGCTTCGGCATTCTCGAGCCCGACGAGGAGCAGCGCCTGCTGCACGAGCTCGCGGAGGGCGTCGTCCTCGACGCATTGGCCGAGGGCGACAGCGTCGTCGCCGATCTCATCGCCCGCCTGCCCCTGCGCGGCCTCTTCCAGCAGCAGGGCTTCGTGGAGTGCCTCGTCGATGTCCTCGGCACCCTCGCCGAGCGCGGCGTCGAGCCCCACGCCCTCGCGCCGGCGCTGCCGGGCGCCAGCGTCGACGACGCCCTCACCGCCGTGCGGGAAGCCGCCGCCGCACTCGCCGCCGTCGTCGACGCCACCGGGACGAAGGCCGTCAAGACCTCGGTGCCGCCGCGGCTGACGAAGCTGCGGCTGCAGCTCGAGCGGCTCGTCGCCGCCCGGCAGGCCGGCGGTGTCGACGTCGCTGGCGAGGTCGCCGCCGCCTTCGTCGATGCCCAGCGGGAGCTCGCTGGCGCGTGGGGCGGCCCCACGCTCAGCAGCCAGCGCCGCGCCCTGCTCGACGCCGTGGCGGGCCTCGGCGCCGCCCTCGTCGACGAGGACGCCGCCGACCTCGCCCCCGCCGTGCGGGAGCTGCTCATCACCCTCGACCAGCGCCAGCGCCGCGAGAAGGATCTGCGTGGCGTGCTCGGCTTCGGTGACCTCCTCGTGCGCTGCCGGGACCTGCTGCGCGACGACCTGTCGGTGCGGGCGCGGGTGAAGGCCCGTTTCGACCGCCTCTTCGTCGACGAGTACCAGGACACGAGCCCGGTGCAGGAGCAGATCCTCGCGTTGCTCGCCGAGGACCCGACGCGCCACGACGACCTCATGGCTGCCTCGCCCCTCGCCGCCATCCGCCTGCCGGCGGGCCGGTTGTTCATCGTCGGCGACCCGAAGCAGTCCATCTACGGCTTCCGCGGCGCCGACGCCGCCGTCTTCGGCCGGGCCCACGACGCCATTGTCGGCCGTGGCGGTCGCGTGCTGCCCCTTGCCATCTCGCGGCGGGCGAGCGCGGCGGTGTGCGGGCTCGCGAACCTCGTCGTCGAGGCCGCGCTGCCGGGCCACCGCGGCGAGCTGCTCGAGGCGCTGCCGGAGCGCCCGACGTCGTTGCCCCCGGGCTGCGGCGGCCCGCAGGTCGGCCGCGCCGGCGCGTGGTGGAAGGCGGCGCCGCCGTGGTCGGAGCAGCCCCTGCCCGCCATCGAGCGCGAGGCGGGCCTGATCGCCGAGCGGCTCCTCGCCGACGTGCTGTCGACGGGCGTCCAGCCGTCGCGGATCCTGATCCTCACGCGGCGCGGGCGCAGCACCGCCGTCATCGGCCGGGCCCTCTCCCGTCGGGGCGTCCCCGTGCGCGTCGTCGGTGGCGATGGCTTCTGGCGCCGGCCCGAGGTCACCGACGTCGTCTCGGCCCTCTCCCTCGTCACCGTTCCCCGCGATGAGCTCGCGGCCCTCGCCGTGCTGCGCTCGCCCCTCGTCGGGCTCACCGACGACGCCATCCTTGCCCTCTTCGAGGCGATGCCGACGCTGCGCGACGGCTTCTCGTGGAGCCGGATCGTCGAGGCCGCCGACGACGCCCTCGTCCCCCGCGACGCCGCGGCGCGCATCCGCGCCTTCGACGCCCTGCTGCTGTCGCTGCGGGCGCGCCTCGCGACCACGCCCATCGCGACCCTCATCGATCGCATCGTCGACGAGGGCGGCTACGGCATCGCCTGCGCCGCCGAGCGCGACGCCGAGCTGCGGCTCCGCCACCTCGAGAAGCTCCGCGGCATCGCGGCCCGCGGCGGCCGCAACAGCCACGAGGGCGTCCTTGGCATCGCCCGCCTCGTCGACGCCATCGACGACCCGCCACCCGAGCCCGTCGCCTTCGACGCCGACGTCGGCAGCGACGCCGTGCGGATCATGACGATCCACCAGAGCAAGGGGCTCGAGGCCGACATCGTCGTGCTCGCCGACGCCGGCATCGCGCTGAAGGCGAGCACCGACGACATCGTCTTCGACGTCGACGCCGGCCTCGCGGTGTCGTCGCGGAGCCGACCGATGGCCCGCTGCTCTCCCCGCAGCGGCAGCGCCGCCGCCACCGCCATCCAGCGGGTGCGCCGCGCCCGTCGGGAACGCGATGAGCGCGAGCTCGCCCGCCTGCTCTACGTCGCCGTCACCCGCGCCCGCGAGCAGCTCTACGTCGTGGGCGCGCCGCGGCGCAGCGGCCCGTCGACGATGCTCGGCCTGCTCGACCTCACCCGCGCGCGCGACGTCGAGGCCTTCGACGCCCTGCTGCCCGAGCGGAGCACCGGCGACGTCGGGGTGAGCCCGCCCTGGCGTCGACCGCCGACGACGACCACTGGCCCCACGGCCCCCGCCGTCGAGGAGATTGCCGACGATGTAGCGCCGCCGCGCGGCGCCGTGCGCGTGCGGGCCTCGACCCTGCTCGCCCAGGCCACCCCCCAGCTCGCCATCACCCTGCAGGGCGCCAGCGACGGCGACCTCCACGACGACGACGTGCTGCCGCCCCGCGCCCGCGGCCGCCTCGCCCACGCCATCATCGGGCTCATCGCCACCGAGCTGCCCCACGCCCTGCACGACGAGGCCGAGACCCGCGCCGCCGTCGCCGCCGCCGAGCACGCCCTCGGCTCGCCGCCCGGCGCCGTCGACGACGCGTTGCGCGAGCGGCTGATGGCGACCCTGCGGGGGCCCCTGCTCGCCCTGCACCGCGAGGGCCGCCACTTCCAGGCCGAGGTCCCGGCCGTCCTCGTGGTGGACGACGGAGCCGGCGGCGGCGTCGTCGTCGAGGGCACCGCCGACCTGGTGGCGAGCGGCGAGCGCGACGCCGTCGTCGTCGAGCTGAAGCTCTCACCCGCCCAGGCCCGCGCCGAGTCGACGACGCTGCAGCTGCTGTCCTGCTGCGCGGGCCTCGAGCAGCGGGGCTTTCCCCTGCCGCTACGGTACGCGGCCTGGGCCGTGGGCGAGTCCACGCCGCCAGCGCCCTCGCCGTGGGGCAAGGTGGCGCGGCGCCAGCTGGCGACGGTGCTGGCCTCACTCGCGGCAACGACGTAATGGCGCGGCATGCGCCGCTTTGCCCCGCTCCCCCTCGCCCTGCTCCTCGCGCCCGCCTGCGCCTCCCCCGCGCCGACCACGGCCGACACCGCGGCGACCACGCCGACGGCGCCGACAGCGCCCGCGGCGACGACGTCATCGCACCACGGCCACGGCGCGCCGGTCGCCGACCGTGATGTGCAGCGCGCCGACGAGCGCCACCTCCAGAACGTCACCCAGCTGACCTTCGGCGGCGAGAACGCCGAGGCCTACTTCGACCACACCGGCACCGAGCTGTCGCTGCAGGTGAAGCGCGACGGCGCCGGCTGCGACGCCATCTACCGCATGAACGCCGACGGCACGAAGCAGCGGCAGGTGTCGCCGTCGATGGACAAGGGTGGCGGCCGCACGACCTGCGCCTACATCCTGCCGTCGAAGCAGGTCGTCTACGCCTCGACCCACGGCCACGGCCCCGGCTGCCTCGACGAGCCCGACCGCTCCCAGGGCTACGTCTGGAAGGTCTATCCCGAGTTCGACATCTGGGTCGCCGGCCCCGAGGGCGAGAACCCGAAGGTGCTCTTCAAGAGCGACGGCTACGACGCCGAGGCCACCGTCTGCCACAAGACCGGCCGCATCATCTTCACGTCGGACAAGACCGGCGACCTCGAGCTCTATTCGATGAACGCCGACGGAACCGACGTGAAGCAGCTCACGAACACGCCGGGCTACGACGGTGGCGCCTTCTTCTCCGAGGACTGCAGCAAGGTCATCTGGCGCGCGTCGCGGCCGGAGGGCGACGAGCTCGCCGACTACCAGCGCCTGCTGAAGATGCACCTCGTGCGTCCGTCGAAGCTCGAGATCTTCGTCGCCGACGTCGCCGCCGACCAGACGCTGACGAAGGTCGTGCAGGTCACCAACAACGGCAAGGCCAACTTCGCGCCCTACATGCACCCCGACAACACGCGCCTGCTCTACGTGAGCAACAAGGGTGATCCGAAGGGCCGCGACTTCGACATCTACATGGTCAACGTCGACGGCACCGGCGAGGAGCGCATCACGACGAACCCGAGCTTCGACGGCTTCCCGATGTTCTCGCCCGACGGCAAGAAGCTCGTGTTCTCGAGCAACCGCGCCAACGGCACGCCCGGCGACACCAACGTCTTCATGGCCGACTGGGTCGACTGATGCGCGAAGAGGACGTCGTCGCCGCCATCCGCGCCACCTTCGCCCGGCATGGCGTCTGTGGCGAGGAGGTCGACGACGACTGCAGCCGCATCGACCACCTGCTGGCGAGCCACGTCACCACCGACGTCGTCGTCGAGGGCGTCGACTTCGACCGCGCCCTGTCGCCGCTGCGCTTCGCCGGCTATCGCGCCCTCGCCCAGAACATCTCCGACCTCTACGCCAACGACTGCGATCCGGTGGGCTTCATGCAGGCCCTGTGCGTGCCGCGTCGCTACAGCCTCGCCGACGTCATCGCGTTCTGTGAGGGCACCGCCGCCCTCGCCGGCGCCCTCGGCGTCCCGCTGCTCGGCGGCGACCTCTCCCGCACCGACGGCCCCTTCACCTGCGCGATCACGGCGCTCGGGCGGGCGCCCGGTATCGCCGTCACGCGACAGGGGGCCCGGGTCGGCCAGGGCCTCTGGCTCACCGCTCCCGTCGGCGGCAGCGCCGCCGGCCTCCGGGTGCTGCTGCGGGACCGCCCCGGCGACGACGAGCTGGCCTTCCTGGGCTGGCGCGAGGCCCTGCCGCGGGCGGAGCAGCGCGCCGTCCGCGCCCACCTCGAGCCCCGCGTCGTGCACCACCTCGAGCGCCTGAGCGACTTCGCCGTCGCCGCCATCGACGTCTCCGACGGCCTCGCCCGTGACGCGTCGCGGCTGGCCCGCAGCTCGGGGGTGGCCATCGATCTCGACCGCGTCGCCGACGCCATCGACACCGCCGCAGGCGCCACCCTCGACGACGCCCTCGGCGGCGGCGAGGACTGGGTCGTCCTGTGTGCCGTCCCCGACGGCCTCGTCCCCGAAGGCTGCCGGCGGGTCGGTACCGTCATCGACGGCCCGCCGGGCGCCGTCTTCGTCGACGGCGTCCGCGTCGACGACCGCGGCCACGACCACTTCGCGCCCCCGGGGGGAGCGAAGCACGCGTGAGCGCACAGGCAGGACGCCGCTCTGACGCCCCCGCTTGCGGCGCCGACGCCGGCTCTCTATGCCGGCGCCATGACGACGAACCAGACCGGTCCCGACGCCGGCACCGAAGGCGCAGCGGGCACCCTCGACGGTGAGGACGCCGCCAGCCAGGTCGGCATCATGTACTCGGAGCACACCTGGACGGTGCCGCCCTGGGTGAAGGCGGCCACGTTCTGGGTGCTGGTCGTGTCGATCGGTGGCCTCGCCGTGCACGAGGTCCAGAAGCGCCAGCAGTTCCGCGGCCTCCTCGTCGACAGCGTCGTCAGCCCCGAGAACTGGGGCAACGCGCCGGCGCCCGACATCTCCCTCAACGCCGTCTACCACCAGGGTGGCGACGGCGGCGGCGTCGTCCGACTGAGCGACTACAAGGGCAAGTGGGTGTTCGTGAACTTCTGGGCGACCTGGTGCGCGCCCTGCCGCGACGAGATGCCGTCGATGGAGATGCTGCACCGCCGCTTCAAGGGCGACCTCATCATGCTCGCTGTCAGCGTCGACGACGACCAGGCCCAGATCGGTCGCTTCTTCGGCAGCGAGAAGCCCGGCTTCACGGTGATGTGGGACAGCGACAAGAAGAACGCCAATACCTGGGGCACGCGGAAGTTCCCCGAGAGCTACCTCATCGACCCCGAGGGCCGCATCGCCGCGAAGTTCGTCGGCCCCCGCGACTGGTACAACCAGGGCACGGTCCAGTACTTCGACGACGTCATCAAGGGTCGCCGCAAACCCGTGATCTGAATTTACATGAAGACTCAGGAGGTGGCGGAGGAACCGCCACCTCCTGAGTCTCCATGGAAATCCAGGCGCTGATTGATTTCGGGCGCAAGCGCCCGAAATCCCCGCTGCCGCGTGGCGTGAGCGTGGCCAGGGGTTGGGGTCGCTCGCTGCCGCTTGCGCTTGCGCTCGCTGCGCCTGCTTCAGGCCTGCCGTGTTGACGCGAGCATGCCGCAGGCGGCCTCGCGGTTCTTGCCACCCGAGTAGCGGCGCACCACCGGCTGCCGCAGCACCTGCAGTGCGTCGAGCAGGCCCTTGAGCTCATCGGCGCCCGGCGGGCTGAAGCCACCCTCCTGCGGGTCGCGGGCGTCGTTGACGTCGATGAGGTTGATGCGCAGCGGCACATCGCCCAGCAGGCGCTGCAGGGCCTCGACCTCGTCGACGCCGGTGTTGACGCCGGCCATGAGGCAGAAGGCGACCGTGACGCGATCGCCGTGGGCGCGATGCAGCGCGCGTATGGCATCAGCGACGTCGTCGAGGGACCACTGCTTCGCGATCGGCAGCAGGCGCTTCCTGCGCTCGGCGACGGCGGAATGCAGCGACACCACCAGCCGGAACTTGTGGCCCTCAGCGGCGAAGCGGCGCATCTGCGGCACGAGGCCGACCGTGGAGATGCTGATGTTCCGCGCGTCGATGCGGCCACCGCAGGGGTCCGAGAGCACCCGGGCGGCGCCGATGACCTCGTCGTAGTTGTGCAGGGGCTCGCCCTGCCCCATGAACACGACGCCGGTGAGGCGCTGGCCCTCGACGAGAGTCGACCGCACGGCGATGACCTGACCGACGATCTCGTCCCGACGCAGGTGGCGCTGCAGGCCGAGGCGGCCGGTCGCGCAGAAGACGCAGCCCATCGCGCAGCCGACCTGCGATGACACGCACACGGTGAAGTGGCCGGGCTTCTCGAGCGGGATCTTTACGGCCTCGACGAGGGCGCCGTCGTCGAGCCGCAGCAGGAACTTCTCGAAGCCATCGACGTCGTCGACGACGCGCTCGACGATGCGGGGAACGTCATGTCGGGTGTGGACCCGCAGGGCCTCGCGGACCGTCGCCCGCACCGGCCGCTTCATGCCGGCGAGGTCGGCGTGCCCCTCCGACACGAGGCGGCCGAGCACACGCCGGGCCTCGGCCTCGCTGCAGTCGACGCCGACGTCACCGAGGACGCGCACGAGGTCGGCCGGCAGCAGGCCGAACAGGTGCGTCCGCGGATCAACCGCAGCAGACGTCGCGTCGAGGACGGTGAGGGAGGCCACAATGAGACCTTCGTGGTTCGAGTTTCGTCACACAACCCCCTGACGGCGGCGCCGGTCTGCGCCTACGAGAGCGCATGTCTTCCGTGGATTCCGCCGTCGTCACCCGTCCGAGCCTGCAGCAGCTGCTGGCCCTCGCCATGCCCGTCGTGATCAGTCGCTCGGCCCAGGTCGTTGTCGGCGTCACCGACGCCATCATGGTGGGCAAGCTCGGCGAGACCGCGCTGGCGGCGACGACGACGGCCGGCATGAACACGTTCAACATCCTCGTCTTTCCGATGGGGGTCGTGTTCGTCGTGCAGAGCTTTGCCGCCCAGCTCACGGGTCGTGGCGACGTCCACGGCGCTCGGCGCTACGGGTGGTACGGCCTGCTGCTTGCCTTGCTGACGCAGGTGGCCTGCCTCGCTGCCATCCCTTTCGTGGACGACGCTGTCGCCGTCCTCGACTACACCGGGGACGTGAAGGCCCTGATGGCCACCTACCTCGCCGCGCGGCTGACGACGGGCGGTGCGGCGATCGGCCTCGAGGCCCTCGGCGCCTGGTTCGGCGGGCTCGGCAACACGCGGCTGCCGATGTTCGCCCAGGTGCTCGCGATGGTGCTCAACGTCGGCCTCAACTGGGTCTTCATCTACGGCAACCTCGGCGCACCGGCGCTCGGCGTGCAGGGCGCCGCAATCGCGTCGGCCGCCTCGACGTTGATCGCGTTCCTGGCGCTCGCTACCTGCTTCGTCGTGGGCGTCGGCGCGCCGCGCCCGGAGGGGGAGCGCAAGCCCCTCGCGATGCCGGAGTTCCTCCGCCTGCTGCGCTTCGGCGTCCCGTCGGGCTTCAACTGGTTCATCGAGTTCCTCGCGTTCAGCTTCTTCGTCAACGCCGTGCTGCCGGTCCTTGGCACACAGACCATCGCCGCCCTCATGTCGGTCCTGCAGCTGAACTCGGTGGCCTTCATGCCAGCCTTCGCCCTCGCCAGCGCCGGCGCCATCTTCGTCGGCCAGGCCATCGGCGCCGACCGCCGCGACGACGTCCCCCGCACCGTCGCGCTCGCGATGGGGGCTGCTGCCGGGTGGATGGGCCTGGTCGGGCTTGTCTATCTCGTTGCTCCCCGGATCTTCATGGGCCCCTTCGTCGCCGACAACGCCACGCCCGAAGCCGCCGAAGCCTTCATCTCCCTTGGCGCACGGATGCTCATGCTGTCATGCCTGTGGCAACTCTTCGACGCGGCCTCGATGGTGATTGGCGAAGCCCTGCGGGCTGCGGGCGACACGCTCTTCACCTTCGTCTCCCGCTTCGCCGTGGCGTGGCTGGTCTTCGTTCCGGGAGTGTGGTTCACCATCCGCCACGCCGGTGGTGACGAGGTGGCGGCGGTCCTCTGGTTGGCCGGATACCTGGCCCTGTTGTCCGTCGCGCTGGCGCTGCGCTTCCGCAGTGGCCGCTGGCGCCACATCACCCTCACCGAGGAGGTCGTCGTCTGACCGTCAGCCGCGCTCGTGGCGCGCGCGCGCGGATCGCCGACGGCGCCACAGCACGAGGACGCCTGCGCCGAGGCTGGCGGCGGCCGGGTCGCCGGCGCAGCAGGAGCCGCTCGGCGGTGGCGGCTCTCCCTCGCCCTCGCCCTCCCCTTCGCCTTCTCCCTCGCCTTCGCCTTCCCCCTCTCCAGCGCACAGGGGGTTGAAGGCGCAGTCGTCGTCCTCGCAGTCGCGCAGGCCGTCGAAGTCGTCGTCTTCGTCGTCGCCGCAGAAGGTCTCGACGAAGGAGCTGCAGGCGGTGAGGCCGACGGTGCCCTCGGGGCAGGCGCGGTAGTGCACCTCGGAGAATGCGATCGACGTCGACCACGCGACGCCGTCGGTGCTCGTCATGAACAGTGCCGGGTTGATGCCCGCCTGCTTGCCGCAGCCCACCAGCTGGTCGCCGTCGATGAAGAGGCACTCCGAGGGCCCGTTGGGGACGGCGCCGAAGCCGAGCGCGGAGTCGTTCTCGCGATAGAGTTCACCGCGGGCGCCGTTTCTGGCGATGACGAAGATGTCGCCGCCAAAGACCACGGCGTGGGTCGTCTGGCGGGGCGTGGTGCCGACCGGCGCCACTGTCACGACGTCGCCGGCGACGGTGACGCGATCGACGAAGCCCTGGGTCGACGGATCGAGCCCGCCGAGCAGCAGCACGTCGCCATCCCACACGAGCGGCGACACGATGATGCGCGCCGCGACCGGCGCCGACGCGTCGACGAAGGCCGCACCGCCGTCGACCGAGATGAGCAACACGACCCGGGTGATGAGGGCGCCGCCCTCGCCGGTCTCAACGACGCTGCCGCCCACCGCGATGCGGTCGCCACCGGGCGAGGCCGCCACCGAGAAGTACGTTCCCGGTCGCGGCGCGATCACCTCGCTCCACGTGTCGCCACCGTCGCGGCTGCGCCACAGGCCGTTGTCGGCGCCGTTGGTCGACGTCGTCACGAGCAGGTGGTCGCCGTCGAGGGGGTCGACCCAGAGGCCGTTGGGGAAGCGGCCCGTCAGCGCGTTGTCGAGGACGGTGTAGGTGCAGCCGCCATCGGTCGTGGTCTCGACGCCGTTGACGCCGCCCAACAACACGCGCCCGCGCGCCGGCTGGTGCAGGGCGAAGCTCACGGCGGGGCCGAACGACTCCTCACAGACCCGCGCATAGCCACCAAAGACGTCGTCGGGCAGCACCACGCCCCAGCTCGTGCCGCCGCCGAGGAGGTCGCCGTCGACAACGAACGGAAAGCGGCCGAACTGGTCCTGCCCGAGGTGGGCGAGGCCGGGCCCGGCCGCGAGGGCAGCGAAGAGAGCGGTGGCGACGAAGGCGGCACGACGGGACGCGCGAACGGACATGGGGGCGATGGTAACGTGGTCGACGCCGCCCGCCATCCTCCCCTGCCCCGAGGTCGTCGTGTCTGCCGCGCTCTTCGCCCTGGCCCTCGCGCTGACGACGGCGTCGCCGCCCCTCGACGACGGCGCCGTCGTGGCCCTCGTGATGGTGGACCGCTTCGCCGACGGCAGCGACAACGGCCCCGACGTCGTCCCCGGCCACCCCCGGCGCTTTCAGGGCGGCGATCTCGTCGGGCTGCGCGAGCGCCTGCCCTGGCTCGCGGCGCTCGGCGTCACCCACGTCTGGCTCACGCCGCTGCACGCCCAGATTCCACACCTCGTCGGCCGCGGCGACGACGCCACCGCGGGCTTCCACGGGTACTGGCCGGCAGACTTCACCGCGGTCGATGCCCACTTCGGCACCCTCGCCGACCTCGACGCCCTCGCCGCCGCCGCCGACGCCGCTGGCATCGGCCTCATCCTCGACGTCGTCACCAACCACACGGGCTATGGTGCCCCCGATCCCCGCCGGCTGGTGCGGGCCCGCTGCGGCGACGACGAACAGACGAGCTGCCTCTTCGGCCTGCCCGACCTCGCGACCGAGGACCCGCGGGTGCGCGCCGTCGTCGGCGACGACGTCGCCTTCTGGGCGCGGCGCGTGCCCCTCGCTGGCCTGCGGCTCGACGCCTTCAAGCACATCGACCGCGACACGGCCCGCGCGATCACCGCCCGCGTCCACGCCCTGCGCCCCGGGGCCCTCGTGATCGCCGAGCGCTGGGGTGCAGGCCCCGGCGATCCCGCCGTCATCGACGACGTCGCCGCCGGCGCCGCCGACGCCGCCTTCGACTTCACGCTGATGGCCCTCGCCCGCGACTTTGTGCAGGGCCGCCTGCGGGGCGCGGCCGCCGCCCACCACCTCACCCGCCGCGCGGCCGCGCTGACGACGTCGCCGCCGGCGCTCACGTTCCTCGACAACCACGACACCGAGACGTGGGCCCACGCGGTGGGATCGCGGGCCCCGCTCGGCGCGCCGTGGCTGCAGCTCACCCCCGGCGTGCCAGTCCTCACCTGGGGCACCGAGCTGGGACGCACGGGTGGGGCCGGGGATCCAGCCAACCGCACGATGATGCCGTGGGCCGAGGCCGAGCGGCAGGCCGACGACCCGACGACGGCGCTGCACTTCTGGCGTCGGCTGGTGGCCCTGCGCCGCGCGAGCTCCGCCGCCCGCCGGGGGGCCCTCGAGGTGATCGCGGCCTCGCCCACCACAGAGCGCCCGTGGATCGTGTGGCGCCGCCAGGCCGACGCCGAGGTCATCATCGTCGCCGTCGCCGTCGGCGCCCCGCTGCTGCACTGTGGTCGGGCCGACGGCGTCGTCGTGGAAGCGATCGGCTGGCCCGCCCGCAGCCGCGTCGTCGACGTCGCCGGCCGCCGATGCCTCGACGTCGCCGCGGACGGCGCGCTGGTGCTGCGTCTGCGGCCCGCGACTGCTGCTACGCTGGCGCCATGATCACCGCGGGCTTCCTCGTCATGGCCGTGCTCGTCATGGCCCTCGTCCTGCTCGAGGCCCGCCCCCGCACGGGGCCCGCCTACGGCGTCATGAAGACCATCGCCTCGCTGTGGTTCTGCGTCGTCGGCGCCGTCAGCGTCGACGACGTCGCGGGCGCCCCCGCGGCCCGCCCCCTCTTCCTCGCCGCCCTCGGCTTCTCGCTCCTCGGCGACGTGCTGCTCATTCCGAAAGGGAGCAAGCGGATCTTCCAGGCGGGCATCCTCGCGTTCCTCCTCGCCCACGTCCTCTACGTCCCCGCCTTCGCCAGCCGCGGCCTCGACGTCACGATCTTTGCCGTCGTCGCGGCGGTGCTGATCGCGCCGGCCATCCTCGTGCTGCGCTGGCTGCGCCCGCACGTGAAGGGCTCGATGTGGATCTCCGTCGTCGTCTACGTCCTCGTGATCTGCACGATGCTGGCGACGGCGAGCGGCGCGGTCGCGGCGGGGCTGTCATCGAGCGCCGGCGTTACGCCAGCGCTGCTCCTCGGCGCGCTCGCGTTCTGGTGCTCCGACCTCTTCGTCGCCCGGCAGCGCTTCGTCAGCCCCGGCGTCGTCAATCGGGTGGTGGGTGTGCCCCTCTACTTCTTCGCCCAGCTCGGCCTGATCGCCGGCTTCGCCTGAGCGTCCACCACGCCCGTGCCCGCGAACTGCGAAGCCCATGACGCGGCGCGCGGCGGCAAACCGCGCCATTGACGCCGGGGGGCATCGATGCGATCGCCCGCGCCCACGAGGTCATCAATGTCCGATGCGACGCCCAAGGGCCACCCGAAAGGCCTGTACGTTCTGTTCGTCACCGAGATGTGGGAGCGCTTCTCGTACTACGGCATGCGCGCCATCTTCGTCCTCTACATGACGAAGGCCCTGCTCCTGAACAAGCAGGAGGGCTCGGAGATCTACGGCAGCTACACCGGCCTCGTGTACCTGACGCCGCTCATCGGCGGCTACGTCGCCGACCGCTACTGGGGCAACCGCCGCTCCATCATCTTCGGCGGCGCCCTCATGGCGCTGGGCCAGTTCCTCATGTTCCTGTCGGGCACGTTCTACCAGGAGCTCGGCCTCGCCAAGATGCTGATGTTCGCCGGCCTCGGCGCCCTCATCTTCGGCAACGGCTTCTTCAAGCCCAACATCTCGACGATGGTCGGTCAGCTCTACCCGCAGGGCGACACCCGCGTCGATTCGGCCTTCACCATCTTCTACATGGGCATCAACCTCGGCGCGTTCTTCGCGCCGCTGGTGTGCGGCTTCCTCGGCGACACCGGCAACCCGGCCGACTTCCGCTGGGGCTTCCTCGCCGCCTGCATCGGCATGCTCATGTCGCTCGCGCTCTTCATCGGCCTGAAGAACAAGTACATCGTCACGCCCGAGGGTGAGCAGATCGGCGACAAGCCCAACACCGCCCGCGAGCACAAGACCGAGACGACCTCGGCGCCGGTCTCCATGAAGGCCGCCGGCATCTGGGGCGCCATCTTCGTCGCCCTCTTCGCCGGCCTCTTCTTCGGCACCGACCAGGGCGTGATCGGCAGCTTCATCTTCTCGCTCACGATCGCCGCGCCGGGCTTCATCATCTCCGACCCGGGCCTCGACAAGGTCGAGCGCGACCGCATCTGGGTCATCTACATCATCGCCTTCTTCGTCATCTTCTTCTGGTCGGCCTTCGAGCAGGCGGGCGCCAGCCTCACCTACTTCGCCGAGGAGCAGACGAACCGCGAGGCCTTCGGCACCGTCATCCCGGCGTCGTACTTCCAGTCCATCAACGCCGTCGCCATCGTGCTGCTCGCCCCCATCTTCGTCGGCATCTGGGGCTTCCTCGGCCGCCGCAACATGGAGCCCGCGTCGCCGGTGAAGCAGGCCCTCGGCCTCTTCCTGCTCAGCCTCGGCTACCTCGTCATCGCGATGGGCGTGAAGGACCTCGAGCCCGGCGTGCGCGTCAGCATGCTCTGGCTCACGAGCCTCTACACCATCCACACCCTCGGTGAGCTGTGCCTCTCGCCCATCGGCCTGTCGATGGTGAACAAGCTCGCCCCCGTGAAGTTCGCCTCGCTCCTCATGGGCGTGTGGTTCCTCTCGACGTCGGCGGCCAACAAGTTCGCCGGCGACCTCTCGGCCCTCTACCCCGAGCCCGTCGTCGCCATCACCACCGTCGAGCAGCTCGAGACCACCCACAGCGTGAAGCTGATCCCGGCCACCTACGACAAGGCCGGCCGCAAGGTCGGCGAGACGCCCATCATCGCGATGGAGCAGCTCACCCTGGGCGAGGTGAAGGACGAGGCCGTGCGTGGCACGATTCGCAAGGCCGTCGAGGGCAACCTCGTCGAGAACACGAAGAAGTTCCTCGGCTTCCCCATCAAGACCCTCTACGACTTCTTCATGCTCTTCGTCGTGATGTCGGGCGTCTCGGCGGTGATCCTGTTCCTGCTGTCGCGCCGCCTTCTGCACATGATGCACGGCGTCCGCTGACGTCGACGTCATCGCAGCGAACGAACAGCGCCGGCGGAAGCCGGCGCTGTCTTTCTCCGTCAGGTGTCAGCCCACGCTCACGGCTCGGCCGGCACCTCGCCGCAGAAGCCCTCGACGGCGTCGTCCTCGATGAAGCACTTGAGGCCACCGGTGCAGAGGATGAGCTCGCCGGCGACGCGACCGCAGGCGCTGTCGAGCACCGTGTTGGCCGGGACGCAGACCCCCTGCACGACGCCGCCGACGCTCACGCGCAGGTCGTTGGTGCAGCCGAGGGCCGCGTCGCCGCAGTCGGCGTCGGCCTGGCAGCCGGTGACACAGACGCCGCCGCCGTCGGGAAAGAGGGCCGGATCGGGGAAGAACGCGCAGACGGCGTCGTCGCCGACGCAGCCGGCGTTGGCGGCGTTGCCGCAGGCCTCGAGGTCGGCGACCTGGGCGCGACAGACAGAACCGTCGATACCCCCGATGACGCGGCAGGCGCCCTCGAGGCCGGTGGCGGTCTGGCAGGGTGTGTTGCCGTCGCTGCAGGAGGCAAAGCAGGCGGGTTCGGCGTTGGGCCCGAAGATGGAACCGCACCGTTCATTGGCGCCACACGTTCCCCCACACGCCTCGCCTTCACCCTCCCCTTCGCCCTCACCTTCGCCTTCGCCCTCGCCCTCCCCTTCCGCCGGCGCCTCCGACTCCTCGGCGGTGCACGACACACCGACCGCGCTCACGACGACGCTCAAGGCCCACCACGCCACCACCCGAACACGCACGACGACCTCCACGGACACGACGGGCATGCTAGCCCCCGTCAGCGCCGACGACGAATCACATGTCCCCACATGAACATCGTTCCAGCGTCACCCTGGAGCGATGTGCGTCCGGTTTCTTGACATCACGCTTGCGTGCGTTTGCTCGACTGTTGGACACTCGCCGCCCCTGGTGGCGAGCGCGATCGTTCTCCACCGCCCCGATGACGCGGGCGCCTGGCGCGCCCTCGGACCACGAGGCCGACGATGATGCGCTTCTCCCGCAGTGGGCACCTTGAACGTTCCGACGAGCTTGAGCAGAAGCGGCTCGAGCGCGCCGCCCTGCCGGCCACCCGTCGTCGCTTTGCCCTTGTCGGCGCCGCCCTCGCCGCCCCCGTCATCATCGCTGTCGCGTTTTCGGCCCTCACCGAGCCCCCGCCGCCCCCACCCGTCGTCGTCGCGCCGCCGGTGGCCGAGGCGCCGCCGCCGCCGCCGCCGGATCCGACGGTCCACGACACGCTGCGCAGCGGCGAGTCCCTCGGCTCGGCCCTCGCCCGCCATGGCGTCGCCGCCGACGACGTCGCCGACCTCGTCACCGACATCGGCGGCGTGCTTGAGCTGCGCGCGCTGCGCGTGGGCGCGCCGTTCTCGGTGCTGCTCGAGGGTCCGCGCCTCGCGCGCTTCACGTTCAAGACGAGCAACAAGGACGGCGTCCCCCGCCGCATCATCGCCACGCGCCTCGCCGACGTCGCCGCGACACCGGCGGCCACCGCCCCGACCGCGGCGGCGGAGCCGGCCACGACGGCGCCCGCTGCCCCCCTGAAGGATCGCCGGGCCCCGCCGCGCGCGCCGCGCTTCGACATCGCCATCGAGGACGCCGTCGTCGGCACCGTCGTCGAGGGGCTCGTCGGCAACGTCCGCGGCAGCCTCTACAACGGCATGCTCGACGCCGGCGGCGATGCCACCCTCGTCAATCGCTTTGTCGACGTCTTCGCCTGGAACATCGACTTCTACCGTCAGTCGCAGCCGGGCGATGAGTTCCGTCTCCTCGTCGAGAAGCGCTTCGCCGGCGAGGGCGAGGAGCGCCGCTTCCTCGGCTACGGCCGCGTCATCGCCGCCGAGTACGTCAACGCGGGCCACGCGATGCGCGGCTTCACGTTCGAGACGGCCGACAAGCAGTTCAAGGGCGTCTTCGACGACACCGGCGAGAGCCTCGAGCGCACGTTCCTGAAGAGCCCCCTCGAGATCACGCGCATCACGTCGAACTACGGCTCGCGCTTCCACCCGATCCTCAAGTCCCAGCGCAAGCACGAGGGCATCGACTACGGCGCGCCGCTGGGGACGCCGGTGTGGACGGTCGCCGACGGTGTCGTCGCCGAGGCCCGCTACAACAAGGGCGCGGGCAACATGGTCGTCATCTCGCACGCCAACGGCTTCAAGACCGAGTACTTCCACCTCTCGCGCTTCGCCGACGGGATGAAGCCCGGCCTGCGCGTGACGCAGAAGCAGCTCATCGGTTTTGTCGGCTCCACCGGCATGAGCACGGGCCCGCACCTGCACTTCGGCATGCTGCGCGCCGGCAAGCACGTCGACCCGGGCAAGCAGGACTTCCCGGCCGCGACGCCGCTGCCGCCGCAGTACCGCGCCGAGTTCGACGCCTTCGTCCAGCCCCTCCTCGCCCAGTTGCAGGCCCTCACCCGCGCGTGAGCGACCGCCGCGGCGCCTGAGGCGCTGCGTCAGCCCCTGCGCGCGCGGCGCCGGGTCTGCCACACGACCACGCCGACGCCGACGACGCCGACGACATCGGTGGGGTCGACGACGTGGGCGACCGGCTGCCACGCCGGCACGGCGACGTCGCGCAGGGTGGCGAGCAGCGCGCGGAAGGGCCACTGCAGCGCCCCGAGGGTCCAGGCGTAGGCCTCGCCGACGACGTCGCTCGTCTTCATGCCGGTGAAGAGCACGGCGACGACGACGGCAACGACGACGGCCTGCCGTGGCGACGGGCCGCGGTAGCGACCGCGCCAGGTGGCGAGGACCTCGAGGGCGGCGACGATGAGGACCGGCAGGAACACGAGCCCGGCGACGTCGGAGACCTTGCCCGTCACGACCGACCACGGGGTGCCGCGGGCGAGCGCCTTGAAGACGTGGTCGTTGGCGATCAGGAGCGCGAGGCTCGCGATGACGACGGGGTCGAGCAGCCCCCCTCCGGCGCCGGCATCACCGCGCGGGCGCGGGCCCTGAGGGGCGGGGTCGGGGGTGACGTCCACGTGGTGAGCCTGACGGCCCGGGGGACCGACGGGAAGCCCGGCCCCGCTTTGCTTCGCTGGCGTCCGCGTCATGCTCGACGCCATGAGCCGCCACGACCCCACCGCGCTGAGCCTCCGCCTCGCGCGCCGCGTTCGCGCCCTGCGCGCCCAGCGCGGCCTCACGGTGCGTGACGTGAGTGAGCGCAGCGGGCTGTCGCCGCGGCTGCTGGCGCTCGTCGAGGCCGGCCACGCCAACCCCACGTTGTCGTCGCTGGGCGACCTCGCCGTCGCCCTGCAGGTGGACATCAGCGACCTCGTCAGCGCCGAGCGGCAGCGACCGGTGGCCCTGCTCGGCCTGCGCGGCGCCGGCAAGTCGAGCGTCGGCCGCGTCCTCGCCGATCGCCTCGGTTGGGGCTTCGTCGAGCTCGATCGCCGCATCGAGCAGGAGAGCGGCCTGAGCCTGACGGCCCTCTTCGAACTGCACGGCGAGCAGCACGTGCGTTCCCTCGAGGGGCGCGTCCTCGCCGCCGTGCTCGCCGAGCCGCCGTCGGTGATCGCCTGCGGTGGTGGCCTCGTGACGTCGACGGAGACGTGGGCCCACCTGCGCACGCGGGCCATCACGGTGTGGCTGAAGGCCACGCCGCAGGAGCACTGGGATCGCGTGCGCGCCCAGGGTGATGAGCGGCCGATGGCGCAGCGCTCCTCGGCGCGCACCGAGCTCGACGCGCTGTGGGCGGCGCGGGCGCCGCTGTACGCGCAAGCCGCGCTGCACGTCGACACAAGCAGCCACGACATCGACGGCGTCGTCCGCATCGTCGCCGACGCCGTCAAGGCCGCCAGCGACGCCGAGCAGGTTGCGGAATAGGGGCGCGACGGCCTGAACGCCTATTTGTGGTACGGCCCGCCGCGCGCGATCTCGCTCGCGCGATAGAGCTGCTCGGCGAGGACGCAGACGGCGAGCCGGTGCGCGAACGTCAGCGGCGACAGCGACCAGCAGGCGTCGGCGACACCGCGAACGCGGGGGTGCAGCCCCGTCGCCCCGCCAATGAGGAACGCCACCGGGCGGCCCCGGGCGATGAGGCCCTCGACGCCGGCGGCAAACGCCTCCGACGACGGATGCACGACGCCGGTCGGGTCAAGGGCCACCCGCGAGCAGCCGTCCGAGGCGGCGAGGAGCGCGTCGGCCTCGAGGGCCCGGACGACGTCGTCGACGGCCCCCTTGCCCCGCTTCGTCGGCTTCAGCTCGACGAGGCCGGCGTCGTAGCGGCGGCCACAGCGCGCGAGGTAGTCGGCGGCCGCCGCCTGCAGGGGATCGCGGGCGTCGCCGCCGAGGAAGATGACGCGGATGCGCATGTCAGCGGGCCCCCGGCGCGGTCATGGTGGTCGGCGTCGTCGACGAAGCGGCCATGCGGGCAGCCTGTCAGAACGGCGGGGGCGCGCCAGCGGGTGGGTGCCTCGCCCGCGGCACGCCGGGCGTCGCAGGCGGAGGTCGTGGTAGCAGGCTCGACGACCCCGATGAGGCCCCCCATGGCGGAACACGCGCTCAGCAACGACGACCTCGCGCCCACGCGCCCCGACCAGCGGACCTGGTCGACGCTGCACATCGCGGCCCTGTGGGTCGGCATGGCCGTCTGCATCCCGACCTACACCCTCGCCTCCGGCCTCGTCGCCAAGGGCTGGTCCTGGCAGGCCTCCGTCGGCGCCATCGCGCTCGGCAACATCGTCGTGCTCCTGCCGATGGTGCTCAACGCCCACGCCGGCACCCGCTACGGCATCCCCTTTCCCGTCCTCGTGCGGGCGAGCTTCGGTGTGCGCGGCGCGAACCTGCCGGCGCTCCTGCGGGCCTTCGTCGCCTGCGGTTGGTTCGGCATCAACACCTACATCGGCGGCACGGCGATGGCGCAGGTGGTGCGCGCGTTGTTCCTCGACGGTGCCGGCCCCGGCGCCCGCCTGCCCATCCTCGGCGTCGAGCCCCTCGAGCTCGTGTGCTTCCTCGTGTTTTGGGCGCTCCAGCTCGCGATCCTCCTGCGCGGCATCGACAGCATCAAGGTGCTCGAGACGTGGAGCGCGCCCTTCCTCATCTTCGTCGGCGTCGCCCTGCTCGCCTGGGCCATCGGCAAGACGGGCTCGTTCGGCGCGCTGCTCGAGAACCCGCCGGCGGACCCGACGAAGCCCGCCGGCGACGTCGGCGCCGTCCTTGGCGCCGGCCTCACCTCGGCGGTGAGCTTCTGGGGCACCCTCGCCCTCAACATTCCGGACTTCTCGCGCTTCGCCCGCAGCCAGAAGGACCAGATCGTCGGCCAGGCCCTCGGCCTGCCCCTCACGATGGCCTTCTTCGCCTTCATCGGCGCCGTCGTCACCAACGCCACGATGCTCATCTTCGGCGAGCGCATCGCCGACCCCGTCGCCCTGCTGGGCCGCATCGGTGGCTCGATGACGACGGTGGTGGCGATGATCGCCCTGCTCATCGCGACCCTCACCACCAACGTCGCCGCCAACATCGTCGGCCCCGCCAACGACTTCTCCAACGTCGCGCCGTCGCGCATCTCGTTTCGCACAGGCTGCATCATCACGGCCATCGTCGGCCTCGTCATCATGCCGTGGCGCCTCTACAACGACGCCGGCGCCTACCTCTTCACGTGGCTGCTCGGCTACGGCGCGATGCTCGGCTCCGTCGGCGGTGTGATGATCGTCGACTACTGGATCATCCGCCGGCAGAAGCTCGACGTCGACGACCTCTACCGCCACGACGGCGTCTACCGCTTCGTGGCGGGCTGGAACCCGGTGGCGGTGGTGGCCCTGCTGTGCGGCATCGCGCCGAACCTGCCGGGCTTCCTCGGCGCCCTCGGCGTCGTCGAGGTCGGGCCCTTCTGGCAGGGCATCTACCAGTGGGCCTGGTTCGTGGCCTTCTTCTGCGCCGGCGTCGTCCACCTCGTCGGCAGCACCATCCCTGGAGGGAAGCGGGCATGAGCGACGACGGCGACGTCCTCGACACCCTCGTCAAGCAGTTCACCGATCCGCTCGCCTGCCTGCGTGAACTCATCCAGAACGCGGTGGACGCCGGCTCCGACGTCGTCGAGGTGCGCGCCTTCCGCGACGGCGACCACGGCGTGCTCGAGGTCCAGGATCACGGCGAGGGCATGGACAAGGCCGTCATCGAGCAGAAGCTCGTGCGGCTGTTCTCGTCGAGCAAGGACGGGGATCTCACCAAGATCGGCAAGTTCGGCATCGGCTTCGTCAGCGTCTTCGCCCTCGACCCGGCCATCGTCTGCGTCGACACGGCCCGGGCCGGCGAGCGCTGGCGCGTGCTCTTCCACCGTGATCGCACCTGGACCCGCGCCGCCCTCGACGAGCCCATGGAGGGCACCCGCGTCCGCCTCTACGTCGAGCGGGACCCGGCGGCGTTCGCCCGCCTCACGCGCGACGCCGAGGCCGCCGTCCGCAAGTGGTGTCGCTTCCTCGAGGCCGAGGTCCTCTTCGACGGCGAGCCCATCAACGAGCCCCTCGCGGTGAAGGGCTGCCACCTCACCGCCCGCCACGACGACGGCGAAGGCACCGTCGTGATCGTCGGCCTCGGCGGCGACGGCACCGTGGGCTTCTACAACAAGGGCCTCACGCTGCTCGAGGCGAGCACCTGGCCCGACCTGCCACCAGGCGTCTCGGTGGTGCTGTCGTCCCGCTGGCTGGAGCACACGCTCACCCGCGACTCGATCGTCAAGGACGCCCACTACGAGAAGGCCATCACCGTGGCCCGCCGCCTCGTCGACGACGAACTGGAGCCCGCAGCCCGCGCGGCCCTCGCCGAGGCGACGCCCGAGCGCCGCAGCGCCCTGTGGTCGTGGCTGGCCGGACGCGCCGACCGGCGCCTCCGCAAGGAGGCCTTCCTCGTCGACGTCACGGGCCGGGCCTGGTCCCCGCGCGACCTGCAGAAGTCGCCGCCCCTCGTCGTGCTCGCGGGCTCTCCGTCGGCAGAGAAGGTCGCGCGGGCCGTCGCCGCCACCGGCGCCGTCGTGCTGCCCCTCAACCCCGGTCACGCCGACGGCGACCGCGACAGCCTCGCCGCCCTCATCGAGTGTCCGGCCTCCGCGCTCGTCGACGTCGAGAGCGCCTGGGTCGCTGCCGAGCCCGTCGACAGCGCCCGCGCCGCCCGCGCCGCCCGGCTCGCCGAGCAGACGGCCGCGCTCCTCGACGCCGCCGGCGCCCGCCACCCCGTCATCGTCGCGAGCATCATGGGGGCGCAGTGCCGCTCCCGCCTCGCCTTCGTCGTCGAGGGCGGCTTCGCGCTGCGCGACGGCGGCCCGACCGCCGTCCCCACGACCCCGCCGGCGCCCGGCCGCCTCGGGCGTCGCAGCACGGCGTTCCTTATCGACGTCGACCACACCGAGTTCACGCCGCTGCTGGAGCTGGCCGCGACCCAGACCGCGCTCGCCGCGCTGGTGCTCGCCCGGCTGCTCCTGCCGCCGTCGCCCGGCGAGAAGGTCAACACCGCCCTCTCGGCGGCGGCCTGGGCCCTGCACGACACCGTCGACGTCCGGGATGGAGGTGTTCGATGAGTGACCTCGCAGGACGGCTCCTCGCGGGCCAGCGCGTCGAGAAACAGGGTGGCTTCACCGTCGACGTCGACAAGGCGAAGACGAAGCTGGAGCGCTTCCGCCTCGCGAACCCGATCTTCTTCAGCGTCGAGCTCGTGCAGGCGGCGGTCCTGTCGGGGGCGACCCGCGTCGACATCCATGTCGACGCCGACGACTTCTCGCTGGTGTTCGAGGCGACGCGGCCGCTCGGGCCCGACGACCTCGCCGACCTCGAGAGCGCGGTGCTCGTCCGCGGGCCCCAGGCCCACCCGGCGCGGCTGCAGCTGGCCCTCGCGACGTCGGCCGCCCTGTCGCTGCGCCCGCGCCGCCTCACGTTCGTCGGCAACGGCGCCACGCTTGGCATCAGCGGCGAGCGCACCACCGTCACGCCGTCGGCGCCGACGACGACGATGCGCTTCGAAATGAGCGAGAGCTTCCGGATGCAGCACGTCGGGGAGTTCTTCTCGGGCCTCGTCGGCCGGACCCCGGAGGAGACGCTGCTGCGCGAGCGCTGTCGCTACGCCGGCGTCGACATCGTCGTGAACGGCCGCAAGGTGAGCGGCGGCCCGTGGCCGGGGAGCCCGGCCATCGACCTCGTCGGCCAGGGCCAGCGCGGCGCCGTCGGCTTCCTGCCGGATCCCCACGCGGCCTCACAGCTCTACCTGCTGCGCGCCGGCGTGCTGCAGGAGCAGATCCCGTGGGCCGAGGCGACGAAGCGCCCCATCCCGAGCGGCGTCTTTGGCGTCGTCGACGGCGAGCACCTGCCGCGCGACGCGAGCTTCACGAAGTTCGTACGCGGCAAGGAGTTCCGCGCTCTCGTCGATGGCCTCGAACGTCCCCTCGGGCACCTCTCGCCCCTCCTCGAGGCCGACATCCTCGCCGAGAACCCCATCGCCCTCGAGCGGGCCATCGCCCTCGCCTGCCACGCCGGCGCGCGCGTCTTCCTCAAGGAGCACCAGGTGCTCGCCGCGGCGCCGCTGCTCCGTGACCCCGTCGGCCGCCCCCTCTCGCTGAAGACCCTGAAGGAGCAGAAGACCCGACGCGGCACGGTGCTCGTCCGTCGCTCGCGGGAGCGCCTCGAGCCCGATCTCCTCGAGGACGACGTCATCGTGCAGATCCGCGGCCCCGCTGACGAGCAGCTCGTCACCGCCAGCGGGGTGCCGACCGCCGATGGCGACGCCATCCTCGCCGGCCGCCAGGAGCGGCGCGGCCGCTACCACGACTTCAAGAACCGCATCGGTCCGGCCGCCATCGACGAGCCGTGCGTGCGTCGAATCGTCGTGCGGCGTGAGGGCATGAGCATCGAGCTCGGCCTCCGCCGCGGCGGCACCAGCGACGCCATCCTGCACGTGGTCGTCGACGGCAACCTGCTCGTCACGCTGCGCCGGCCGCTGCCGGTGCCGCGTCTCACGATCCTGCTCTCCGGCCCCTTCGCGCCGTCAGCGCGCTACGACGACGTCGTCCGCGACGCCACCTTCGCCGGCGCCCTCGCCCACGCCATCGCCGCCCTGCCGACGCTGCTCGATGGGCCGTGGACGCGCGGCGAGCGCGACGACGCCGGCCTGCGCGACGCGCTGCTGCCCCTGCTCGCCACCAGCCTCGACGGCGACGTCGTCTGGCGCGCGGCCGCCGAGGCCTTCGCGATCCCCGGCCCGCGCCGACGGGACCTGCCGACCCTCGCGCTGAGCGGCCCGTCGGCCCACGGCGTCGTCGAGTATCCGCTCATCCCGCTCTTTCCGCGCGGCACCGTGAGCCTCGCCGCGCTGCGGGAAGGCGAGGGCCCCCTCGGCATCGTGCCACCCGATGCGCCCTCGTTCCGTCCATCGACGAAGGAGACGGTCGTCGCCGGCGACGTCCTGCTCGCCGTGCTCAAGCGGGCCCTGGCCCACCGCCAGCTCGTGCCACTCGACGACGAGGCCGATCAGGAGCGCCGCCGCCTGCAGATCCTGCAACGGCCGGTCGTGCCGCGGCACGTCGACGGCGTCGTGGCCCAGGTGCCGCTCGACGAGATCGTCGAGCGCGGCGCCGACCGGCTCCGTCGCGTCGGCTTCATCGGCTTCATTCCGGTCGAAGACGGCAGCGGCACGCGCCTGCGCCTGTTCTATCGGGGGCGGCTCCTGCAGGACCGCTTCCTGCCCGGGCCCATCCCCGGCCTCGTCGCCGTCGTCGACGACGAGTCGGTGCATTTCACGGCCGACCTGCGCGCACAGGACATCCAGCCCTTCGCCGCCCGCGCCGTCGCCGCCCTCCCCGACCTCGTGGCCCGCCTCGCCGGGCAGCGCGCTGCCGCCGGCTGGCTCCTTGCCCGTCGCCTCGTCACGATCGCGTTCCCTGTCGACGCCGCCACGACGTGCTGGCAGGCCCTCGCCCGCAGCGCCGGCAAGCACGCGAGCGAGGCCTGGACGGCGATCCTCGAGCAGGCCGACCGCATCGAGCCCCGCCGGCTCGACGACGTCTTCGGCCGTCTGGCGACCCAGAAGACCACGCCGTCGGCCCAGGGCCTGCTGGCCCTCGCCCCCGCCTCCCGCGCCGCCGCCGGTCACGTCGCGGTTCTCGCCCCCGCCGTCGTGCACCCCGCGGGCCTCGTGAGCGGCCTGCTCGCCGGGTTCCGCCTCGGCGAGCTCGAGCTCTCCCGCCTCGCGGGCGGCGTCGTCTCCCTCGCCGCGCTCGTGCAGCAGGGCAGGGTCCGCATCGCCAGCCGCGGCGGCACGAGCCTCGCCGGCTTCGACGATGTCGTGGTCGCCGAGGCCGACGCCGCCCTTGTCCTGCGCCGCCTCGGCGTCGAGGTGGAGGACGTCGACGAGGCGCTGCAGCTGGCCCGGGCCCGCCACGCCTTCGAGGCCCGGGCGACCCGCACGACCGCCCTGCCCGCCGATGTCACCGCGATCGCCCGCCTCGAGATCGACGACGAGGACTGCCGCGGCGTCGTCGCCCTCCTCGCCGATCCACCGCTGATGTCGCCGCGTGCCACGGTGGAGCTGCTCTACGAGGGGCGCGCCCTCACGCGCCTCGACCTCGGCGACCAGGTCGGCGTGGCGACCTTTGCGATCCTCGACACGACGGCGGTGTCTCCGAACGCCGACTTCACCGGCATCGTCAACGACAAGCAGCGCGAGGCCCTGATCGCCCGCGTCCGCTCCGCCGTCGTCGAGCTGTGCCTGTCTCTCGGCCGCGCCGCACCCGATGAGCGTCCCGCCGGCAGCCGCGCCCGTCTCCTCGAGTACCTTGCCCGCGATCGCAAGCGCGCCAGCGAGGTCCGTGCCGGAGAGACGCTGCGTCGCGCCGGCCTCTTGATCGACATCACCGGCGCCCCCGTCGACCTGGCCACCCCGACCAAGAAGCAGCCCCTGCCGATCCTCACGCGACCGTTGCGGGGACGTCCCGCCGCCTGGACCCACGCCGTCGTCGTCGAGGACGCCGCCGAGCGGGCCCTGCTCGATCGCATCGTGCCGACGGTGATCGTCGACCAGCAGTGGCTTGCCGAGGTCGAGGCCGACGAGCGCCGGGCCCGCCTGCCACCCCTGCCGGACCTCGACGACGAGCCGGCCCTGCATCGGCGCACCGCGCGCCTCGGCCAGACCCGCCTCTCGCTCATCATCCCCGACCCGTTGCCGGCGCGCGCCCGCCTCTCCGTCGGCGACGACGGCCTCCTCGTCGACGTCTACCAGCCGATCCCGTCCTGGCTGCCGTGGACGGGCGTCATCGAGGGCGACAGCGTCGTCGAGGGCTGGCGGCGCGCCCGCATCAGCGACAACATGCAGCGGGCCGTGCGCCGGGAGGGCGCCGCCCTGTGGAGCGGCGCCCTCGCGAGCTGGCGCAGCGGCAAGGGCCTCGACGCCGACGAGCGGGAGTCGCTGCGGCGCGCCCTCCTCGTGGCGCTGACGCGCCTGCTGCAGGCCGACGCCGCCGCTCTTGTCGCCGAGGAACTCGCCCTGCGCAGCGCCCTGCGCTCGCTGGCCCTGCTGCCTCTCGCGACCGGCGGCATGATGAGCGTCGACGACGCCGTGCACGCGCGCCCCGAGGAGCACGTCGGCTTCCTCATCGACCTCGGCGTCCTCGACAAGAAGGCCCTGCAGCGCCCGAAGCCGCCGCCGGAGCCGGCCCCCGCACCGCCGCCGCCCGTCGACATCGCCCCGGCGAAGCCCGCCGAGCCGGCCGCCCCGCCGCCGCCGCCGCCCCCCCCGAGCCCCGCCGAGCGCCTGCAGGAGCGCCTCGTCGCCGAGCTGCGGGTGGTGCGGCGCAGCGCTCCGCTCCTGCTGTCGGACACCGAGCTGCAGCGGCTGCGGGTGGCGAGCGGCCAGGGCAAGAGCCTCGTCGACCACCGCGACGGCGTCGTCGTCGTCGACGCCACCCACCCGGTGGCGGTGGCCGCCCTCGCGTCGCCGGTGGCGCTGATGATCGTGGCCAGCGCCGCCGTGGCCGCCCTCAACGGCGCCCTCGAGACCGTCACCGACGACGAGGAGCGGGGGCTGCTCGTCGCCCTCGCCCGGCACGCCCGCACCATTGACGCGCGGTCACGTACCGACGACAACGCCGCCGATGTCGTTCGGTGATCGTCCTCGTCGCTCGCCCCTGCCCTTCATCCTCCTCGGCCTCCTCGTCGTGGGCGCCGGCGTGGGCGTCGCCGTCTGGAGCGCCGGCGTCGTCGGCGATCCGGTCACCCTCGAGGTGACGGCCCCGGCCGCCGTCGGCCAGGCCGGCGAGGTCGTCGTCGTCGCGAAGGAGCCCAGGCGCGGCATCGTCGACGTCGTCGTCGAGATCAGCGGCCCGGGTGTGCCGACGACGACCCTCGCCGAGGTCCACGACGCCCCGCCGGCCCGCGCCTGGGATGCCCCCGGTCGCGCCGAGGCCCGGCTCGCCGCGCCCATCGGCAAGACCGTCTGGCCGGAGCTCAAGGAGGGCACCCTCACCGTCGTCGTGAAGGCCACCAGCGCCGGCAGCTGGTGGAAGACGCCGGAGCCCGTCGAGGTGAAGCGCGAGATCGCTGTGCGGCTCACGCCCCCGACGGTGTCGCCGATGTCGTCGTTCGTGCACGTCGCCCAGGGCGGCGCCGAGGCCCTCGTCTACGAGGTGGGGCCGACGTCGAAGCGCGATGGCGTCGTCGTCGAGCGCGTCGACGGCAGCGCGCCGTGGGTCTTTGTCGGCAGCCCCTTCCCGGGTGGCCCGGCCAACAAGCGCCTCGTGCTCTTCGCCGTCCCCTACGACGACGAGGGCCCCGAAGACGCCGTGCGTGGTCGCGTGAAGGTCTTCGCCGAAGACGAGGTCGGCAACCGCGCGACGACGACGTTCATCCACAAGTTCTTCCCGCGGCCGATGCCGAAGGACCAGATCGTGCTGAAGGACGCCTTCCTCACGAAGGTCACCTCGGAGATCTACGCCCAGACCCCGGACCTCGCGAAGAGCGGCGACGCCCTCGCCGACTACCTCGTCGTCAACCGCGAGCTGCGCAAAAAGAACAACGCCGCGCTCGTCGAGTTGGCGACGCGTTCGGCGCCGCAGTTCCTGTGGAAGCAGACCTTCCAGCCCTTCGACAACGCGAGCATCAAGGGCGCCTTCGCCGACCGCCGCACCTACACGTACAACGACGCCGTCGTCGACACCCAGGACCACCTGGGCTTCGACCTCGCCCGCGTCGAGCGCTCACCGGTCAACGCCGGCAACGACGGCGTGATCATGCAGGCCGGCTACTTCGGCATCTTCGGCAACTGCGTCGTCATCGACCACGGCTACGGTCTGATGACCCTCTACGCCCACCTCTCGAGCATCGATGTGAAGGTCGGCGACGCCGTCACCCGCGGCCAGGTGATCGGCAAGACCGGCGCGACGGGCCTCGCGGGCGGCGACCACCTCCACTTCACGACCCTGCTGCATGGCTACGCGGTGAACCCCATCGAGTGGTGGGATGGCCACTGGATCGCCGACCGCCTCAAGCTGAAGCTCGGTGAGGCCCTGCCGTGGGTCGAGAGCGCCGACGACGCCACCCTGCCCGGCGGCCGCCGCAAGCGCCGCTGACGCCCGCGTGGTGCGGCGGACGGGGTGGGAGCGCTGGCCATTTTTTTGCGATGTGTGATCGCAGGTCGGATGCTGGCGCCGTGATGCGACACACGTCCCCCAAGCGCCCTGTCCGCCTCCACCGCTTCTCCGCCCAGGAGACCCCCTGGGCCACAAAGATGTGGCGGCGCGCCCAGAAGCTCCCGCTCGTCGTTCCGCTGTGCGCCGGCCTCACAATGGCCGGCCTGCTCGACGCCGTCCTCCCCGACGCCGTCGCCGCCGACGCCGCCGTCCGCGTGGCCCGCGGTCCGGTGGGAGATGTCGACGCCGCACCCACCGCGCCCGACACCGCCGCCGATGTCGCCGATGTCGCTGCCGTCGCCGTCGTCGCCCCCGCCGCCCCCGCCGCGGCGGCCGTCGCCGCGCCGGCCGTGGCGCCGGCGGCGATCGCCCCCACCACCGCACCGGTGGCCGCGCCCGCCGCGCCGGTGGCCCCCGTCGCCGCGGCTCCTGCCCCTGCGCCGACGTCGACGGCGGCGCGCGCACCGGCGGCGGCGTCGACGCGCGACGCGAAGCTCGAGGCGCTGCTCGAGGGCATGCTGCAGCAGGGTCAGACGCCCTACAGCGCGGTCGTCGTCATGGAGGCCGCCACCGGCCGCGTCGTCGCCATCGCCGAGCACTCGACGCGCGGGACGTCCG